>Ga0180433_10002820_pt1 | contig 26263 bp, 45 predicted proteins | sample SS_ome_8_FD_132980 | JGI IMG/M metagenome (GOLD analysis project Ga0180433, IMG submission 132980) | Hypersaline lake sediment archaeal communities from the Salton Sea, California, USA - SS_1_D_1 metaG | ecosystem: Environmental > Aquatic > Non-marine Saline and Alkaline > Hypersaline >... | reverse complement strand
TTCATCCATAAAAGCCATCTTTCTTAAAACTCCTCTTGGATTTTCTATAAAGAAAAACTTTGGTTTCAATTTCTTAATCAATTCAAGAGTTTTAAGAACATAAGCCATACCCAAGGCTGTTTCTGTTCTTTTTGGATGATAATTACCACACCAACTTGAACCTATTGACGCAACACTAAAACAAGTGCAAGGAGGAGAAGCCCAGATTACATCAGGTTTAAATGGAATATCTTTAATTGTGACATCAAGAATGTTTTTACAAAGACTTGGATTAAAGTCTGAATTATTTTCTATTGTAAAAACTTGATGTCCTCTTGCTCTTGCTACATTAGAAAAGCTTTCTGTTCCTGAAAAAAGTTCAAGTATCTTCATTTTAATCGCTGGGAGCAAATCCCTCTATTGGATTTAATATTAGGGTGATGAGAAGGATGCGAAGCATCTTTGGGTGTAGGCGTAGCCGAAGTAAAGTCAGCCACCGATTGTTGCTCAAGATATTCTGACCATTGTTTAGCCATCGCTTGTGCTATTCCTAGAAATGTTTTACTCCTGAATTTTGCTCTTTCTTTTGGAGGCAAACTAAATGCTTCATAATACCATTTACTATCTGTTTTTTTCTTTCCTTTTTTTGTTATATGTGTAACCATTTCTCCTTTATCTACAATTTTTGTATGCTTTAACTTTGGCAATCCTTTTAACCATAGGCAAGTTGGTTTATTGAATGAATCTCCAAATTGCCAAGGTTGGATTATTTGGTCTGGTTTTCTAAACATAGAACTTACAAAACCTCTTGGATTTTCTACAGCTATAAATTTACATTTTGAGTTATATATTTTGAGGAAAAACTCCAATGCTTCATCTCTTAATTTATATCTTTCTCTTGCCTTATCTCCATACCTCTCAATATTAAACCACCTTATTCCTGCAGTAGATAAATAGGTGCATGGTGGATGTGCAATAACCATATCCCACTCTTGTTCTAAAATAGGGAGAACATCTCCTTGTATGTGCCATTCAGGATGACCTCCACTACAAGGTAAAATATCGCAAGAATATGCTTCGTGTCCTAACTCCCTAAATGCTTTACAAACTTCCTGGCTTTCTTCACAAGCGATTAGTATTCTGAATTTAGTCATTGGAGCAACTCCTTCTGATTAGGTTTAATATTTAGTTTAGTAGAGTTGGCGAAGCCAATTCGGGTGAGGAAGTGCAACGACGAACTACTAACCAGACATTCACTGACCCGAGCGAAGCGAGAGTGCAACGGGGTTTGAGTTTTTCCTTTGTCCCATACACTTTGAAATGTGTAGTTTGAAAATATAACCCTCTCCACTGCAGTGTTTATGAAAGAGGGGTCACCAACAATGCTCCCAGACTTACCTAAAACCAAATCGGAACAAATTTGGGAAGTTGCAACTTTTATAGATGGTCTCTCCGTATAAATGGCGTTTAGTTGGTGACTTTGCATTTTATATTTTTAAATTTCCTTTAACTTCTGTTAAGGGAAGCATTTTAATTGAGTGTGAGGATTGAACCCGACTTTGGAGGGCAAAGAGAAAATTTTGGTGAATATAGAGAGATACGACATTTTGGCGTAGAACATCCAAATATAAGACATTATGCGACATCTTCTGCTCCTTGTTTAGTTTTATTCCTATAATCTTTAACATTATAACCATTCCAATCTTCAAATCCTTTAGCCCGAAGGCTCTCCCTTTCTTCAACGACATCATCGCAAGAGGATAAGGGAGTTTGAGTGTCAGCAGAGGGGTTTCGTGAAGACTTGCCAACATCTTCAACTTCTGTGGTCTCAACCGAGGTATCAAGCACAGATTTACTATCTGGGAGCGACCCAGCAATTGTTTCCCCCTCGCCCTGACAGGCTAATACTTCGGGTTGCTGACTTTGAGGTTGTGAGGTGAGGATTTCAATTATTTCTTTAATAGTTTCTTCATCCCAAGGGGCAGTTTCATAACATTTTTTAATCAATTTTATAGCATCTGACTTGCCTTGCTCGTAACCTTTGTTTATTAAAAATCTCTCCCACTCACTTCTATATGCCCTTTTGTCTTCTTGTTCCTTCCATATTGTTTGAAAGACATTATTTTCAATTGTTTCGTCGTTCATTCTTCTGCCTCCTTATCTCCTATAAAAACCTTAGTTTTATCTTTTGAAAAATCAATAATAACTCCTAATTTTAATAGAGGTAGTTTGACTTTTAATCCAAAAATTCTTATAGTTGTTTGTTTTGATTGCATCTTTCCAACCTGACTATTATCCCACATCGCTCCAACCTGACTGCTACCAAACATCTCTCTAACCTGACTGCTACCAAACATCTCTCTAACCTGACTGCTACCAAACATCTTTCCAACCTGACAATTCTTAAGAGTTTTAATTTTACAATCTTTCATTAAATAAATAGTCTTTCCTTCAATATTATCAATCTCTTTATTAAGAAGTATTTGTTGATTCCAATCTTCCTTAAACTTATTCCAACAATCTTTTTCAAAACTATTCTTCCACCATTTAGGGGCTTGTTTGGAATTATAATTACTAGCACCTAAGTGAAATGTCCAGTTTTCTTTGGTAGGTTTATCCCAAATATTCTTTCCAGCTTTTGGTAGTATCTCTATTGGGCAAAAAGTAAGTTTATCTAAATCTTTTGTATCATCAAGATTATGTTTTAATTTTATGGTTGAGTGGCTATGACTAATGTCTGTCAATATTTCTCCTTTGTTTGTCACGATTGCTGAATAGAAATCACACATTGTTTTCACCTCGCAGTCGGTTTAGATTGTGTTCGGTTTCTTCTACTAAATTATAACCAAAACAAGGCTTCTCTTTTCGTATTGCACTTTCAATCCATTTAGCTTCTTCAAGTTGTGCCTCGAGTAAAGCGATGGCTGTCATAATTACTCCTTCTCTTGCTAGAGAAAATTGTGGTTTTGGCATTTTTAAAATTTCGTCTACTATCTCGGTTTGGGTTTTCATTCTTTTTGCTCCTGTCCTTTCTCAAATTTTAGATAAAGTTCACAGTTTCTTGGTTCATCGCCATAGATGTAATAAACACCAGAGTTAATACAAGCAAGAAAATCTTTATCAAATTCTTTACATTTATTACAATATTTACAATTTTTTAGTTTCATTTTAACACCTCCAACTCGTATCTTATCTCAACACAAGGGATTATAAAAGCTAGGAAGCGTACATAAAAATCTTTATATAGGTTGATTATTTGGTTCATTATCCAATTAAATTTTTTCATCTTGCCTACTCCATAGTTTAATTTTACTTTTATGTTAAACATTGGTTCTCCTGCTTCGTGTATCCCACATTCGTGTGAATAAGAAGAAGGATTAAAATAATCAAAAGTGTATAATGAAAAGAATCTTACATGAGTTGGGTCGTTGTATTGTCCCCATGCGGCATAGAAAGGGCATCTTATTAGGATTTTAGAACCTTTCTGACTCACTCGGTGCATTTCTTTTACTAAAGGGATGAAATTATTTATATGTTCTAAAACATGGTTACAAATTATCTCATCAAAAGTGTTAGATTGGAATGGGAGTTTGCATTCTTCAAGGTTCACAATGTAATCAGGTTTAACTAATTCAGAGTTATCGATATTAATATATCCTTTCCTGTAATCATTACCACATCCAATATTTAGTTTCATTTTATATTATTCCATTGTACATAAGGTAGCTAATTATTGCTACACCGATGTAACCCCTGCTTAATTCTATTATGTCGTAAATGTGTTCATTCATTGTTCATTCTCCATCGTTTAACAAGTCCTTAAATTCAAAAGTTATCCTTCTTATTGCACCGTCAAAACCTAGAAGGATTATGTCACTTATTAAGTGGTCTCTTTCAAATTCGTTTATTTTCTCTCTTACATCTATTTCCATTTTGTTTATGATTGCAGGAGGGGATGTTTAAAGGCACAGATATACCCCTCACTTCCCCCTTGATTCCTGCGTGAAGTGAGTATAAAATAAAAAAAATAATAAAGTTTATGTGTGTTTGTTTACACTTTTTCTTCAAGTGGTGCAATTTCTACACCTTGTTGAATCTTTTTTTCGTTATCGACATATGGGATAAAAAGAATCTTAAATTGTTTTCCAATCCATTTCTTTGTATCTGTTCCATACAATTCTTGGAATCTTTTTCCTTCACTGCTTCTGAAACTGTGGCTATATTGTTTCTGGTTAACTTCTACTGTCACTGTGAGTTGTTGCCATGTTTTTCCGTTTTTGCTGCGTTCATTTAATGTACCTTCATCAATAATAGTACCAATATCATCCACTTTACAGTTTTCAGAACTCAAAAAATTCCCACTAAAGTTCACTTCTACCATCGTTTTTTGCCTCCTTCAGTTTAGTTAAAGTATCAATCTGTTCGTTTATTGTTTTTGTTAGGTGCATTAATTCACTAATCCAGGCTTCGTTTGTTGTTCCTTCTACTCTTGGGAGGGTTAGTTCAAAACCATAATTATCCCTTTGGCCTTTAATTAGTTTAATCTTGGCTTCAGTTTTCTGGTATTCTATTGTTTCAATTTTATCTCTCATTTTTCATACTCCTGTTCGCTTGGAACTACCATTACCCCTAAACTTACCCATTGTTCCTGCAAAATCTTCTTACATTGGCTCCCAGGGCCTTCTTTGATTGAATCTAGGCGGGTCTGTTCTTCTGTTTTCATCTTGCAAAGTGGTTAAGGTCATCAGCAATCTTGGTTTCTGTTACACAGAACTCTTTAATGTCAAGATTGATGAAATCATCCGCAGAGAAATGTTGCCTTCTTTTCATTGGATCAGCTTCATTCATTGTAAGCACCTGTTATTTTAGTTAGTAAGTCTTCAGAATAGTAAGAAGGATCCATTAATTTATCATACTCTATCTTTTTTGCTGTATAATTACTCCGTTTCATTAGTTGTCTGTTGTTTAGTGTCATTTTCTTTTTACCTCCTTCATTATCTCATCAATACATACTTCATCACCAACACTTACATTAAAATCCTTCAAATCAGCAGGTTCTAATTTTATTGCGTGTGAATCACCGTATTTTTTTATTGATCTTATTCTTTTCATATTAATTATTATTTATTATTATTTATATACTTTTACTTTCCTTTTTTAGGAGTAACAGTTTTATTGAAGTTCCATAGTTGGCATGTTTTAACGTGTTCGTTCATTGTTACTTTTAATCTTGACTTGAAGCTGCAATAAGGGCAGTGATATTTGTCTCTCCTGTTTCTATAACCGCTAAGTTTTCTTTTTTGTGTTGATTCTTCTTTACAAGCCTCGCATAATCTACAATATTTCCCCATAGGATTAAAAACTTCTCCACATCTATCGCAATATCTAAAGGCTATCATTATAATATATTATCTTTGGGTTTACTTTCCTTGACCTTAATCTGTTTAAGATTCTTGCATATGCTTTTGCACACTTCTTTGAACATGTTATGCATGTTTTTCCTCTGACTATCTTTGCAGTTCTTCCGCAACGTTCATCATAATAAATGAACTCTTTTTCACATACAATACATTTCTTTTTGTTTATTTGTTTCATTTTTTGCCTCCGTTGTTCGTACACACTTTATTTTGCGAACTATTTTAGATTTTATCATCATTATCATAGGTTTATCATTATCACCCTATAAGGGGGTGATGATAATGATAAAGTGATAAGCCTATCAATTATCAAGGTTATCAAATACTAATTTGATAATGATAAACACCTCCTTTTATAGACGATAAAATAATAAAATTAAGATAAAAACCCTTATCAAAAATATTACAGTTTTGGGCATATAATCTAAATTTATTCATTTTTTAATTAAATCTCTGGAACAGGGTTTCATCGTTTTGTGAGAACCGTTCACATCACTCAACCGTAAAAATAAAAAAGAGGTGATTAAAGATTTCCAAATAGAAATAGTTAACCCATATGTTTGTTTTTTGGTTAGCATATAGCCGAATTTAGTTCCAGAGTGTGATTTCATTTGAACATCTCCATCTTTTCTTGTGCTTTTTTTATGTTTAAGGTTACTTCAATGCCATTACCCATTCTTCTTTTATCAATTATAAGGTTTAATCTCTTAAGTGCTGAACCCATCCACTTTGGGTTTAACCATTGTCTATTTTCCATATTATCTCCAACAAGTAATAACATTGTATTAGTAATATCCTTTATACTATGGTATGAACCCTCTGTTAATCCTGCAACTAAAGTGTAAACGGTAATATCTTTACTTTCAATAATATCATCTAATTTTTTTGCTTGAATATTACTCTTTGCAATTTCTAATGATTCAAGTAAAATATCTTTCCCAATATGGTTAGCAATAATAAATAATGGGAAATATAGTTCTAAATTTCTTCCATCTACTTCAGTATCACAAATTGCTTGGAACAATTCTTCTTCTTCAGCAGTTGGTGTATATAGTGTATTATATGTACTATATGTACTTAGTGTATGTAATGAACATAGGTTTTTCACAAATGTGTTCCATTTGGCTAGTGTATGTATATGTTTTCCAGCGGTATGTTCATTCACTATGTACACTAAACTGTCAAAAATGGCTTTTTTACACGTAAAAATGGCAGAATCGTTCTCAAAATTATCCATGATTTTAGTGTACATAGGATTATTAGATTTCTCTAAAACGATAGAAATTGACCTATCTCCTAATACTTCTTCAATTCCCCAGATGTTTGCCATAGCTATTGGGCGGTAAGGTTCAAAGTATTCTGCTTCCTGATTTTCACCTTCTATGGTCTTTTTTTTCTTCATTCTCACAATTTTTATGCCTTTTTTGTATGAAGCGTTAAGCATTTCTCTAAGTGGCTGCTTTTCCTTACTTCCTAAGGACTCGAATTCATCAATCCCAAGTGTTCCAGAAGTCCTAAAAAGTCCAGCTTCAGTCAAACTCATTAGCATTTGACCATCTTTTGCCAGTGCAGTAATAAGTTTAAGTGTTCTAGTTTTACCACTTCCCCTCATAGCGTTTAAGAATAAGTAAGGGAATGATTCAAACCTATCATGTAGGTAAGTTCCAATTATCCATAATGCGATAATAGTTTTCTTATCCTCAGGCATATCTAAATAATAATCAATAATATCTTTAATCAGTCTAAATGCTTCTCTTGGAGTAGGATTTTGATGTAACGCTTCTTTTACAGGTTCACAGACCTCTGACAACTTATCCCATAATTCTTTTGGTACTCCATTAACTTTTAAATCTGCCTTTGTTCTAAAATAACTGGGAGTTCTTTCGATTACTCCCACCCATTTATGAAACTCTGCCTCTTCTTTTGTTGTTTGTTGTTTCTTTTCCATCTTTTTCTTTATGTTTTACTGTCCACCGACATTTGAGTATGATGCCAGAACAAAAAATAATCTGGCGAATGTTAATTAATTGATTTATTTTTGAGAAAAACTTACAAATCCTTCAATAGTTTGGTCGTCATAAAGATTCAACAAACCTCTTCTTTGGAATAATTCTAAGATATCTTCAACTCCATCAATCTCAGCAGTATACATATAATTTATATATTTATATAGGGCTGTCCTTAATTGCTTTTGTTTTAAACCATCTTTTAAATCTTCTGAGAAGTTTACTATTATGAACTTCCATAACTCTGCATATTTATTTTTTAGTAACTCATCCTCTATTTCCATTATTTCTTTATCTAATTCGAGGTTTCTTTCTTTCCATACCTTCTCAATTTCTTTACGAGATAATATCCATTTCTTATAGCTTTTCATTTTTCAATCAGTCATGTCTGCATAAAAAGGGTAACCACTACCACATGCAGAACAGAAAACATCAAAGAATGGAAAATCAGCTACACCATAAACAATTAAGAAAGATTGGTTTTTACATTTTAGGCATGTAAGTCTTTTTTCTTTTCTCTCTTTTAAGTTTTTCTTATCATTTAAATCTATTAGCTTTTTCTTTTTAGATGTCATCTTAATCCACCCCCTTTCAATAAATTCGAATAAAACGTCGCTAGGAATTGCGTATACTCTAGAGATAAACTTTTTTTGCAAGTGCAGGAAGACAACCACGAACTAAATTTATTCCTAGCGACTTTCATACTTGCACCTCTTCATAGAATACTACTACGTTTAAGTTATAACTAATAGGGTATTTTGTATGTGAATCAATAAACGTCACAAATTTATCATTAATAGAAATAATTTTACATTTAGAATAGAATAGAATCTTGCCTGTCACTTCAACCTTAATATTATATGTTTTGTTTATTTCCATTTCGTTCATCCTCTCTTCTTCCACCAGGAAGCCGCCCCCAACCTCTTTTGAATATGAGGGCAAGGGTGGAAAGGTGCAATCAAACCACCACAAGCCAAATAAAAGGGGTTTAGTCTTTTACGCTCATTAGATTAAAAGAATTAATATCTTCTTCTTTAAATAATTTTTGTGTTCACAAATAAAAGGTAACAGAAATAATAAATACTACGATGACGTAGTTAAATTAATGTGTAAAGAAAAAGTAAAATGTAAACGTTGTAAAAGGTTGATGGTGAGAAAAATTCTCTATTTGGGTAATTATTATTGCAAGAGTTGTTTTATTTATGTGTCCAATAAAGAAATAGAAAAAAGACACGCACTTGTTTTACACGTAAAAAATAATTAAAAATAAGCTAATTCTTTGATAGAGCCATTCTAAGAAGAGTTTTAAGATAAAATAATGAATACGTTTACAACTTTCCAGTTTTGGTTTTATATTTTGGAAGATCTAACTTTTTTTTACATTCTTTAGTCAAATCTCTAACTTTCTTTGTACTTTTATAACTTGCAATGAACTCGTCAGACCATTTACTCATAACCTGTAACCTCCCATATCTAGTTTATTACATGGTTGGTACTTCCTTCTAGGCTTTTTCATTTCAATAGTCACTTTCACATTCATATCAATCCTTTTCTTTTTATTGTATGCAATTCTCTCAATTTCCAATCTTTATTTTAAAAGATTATAGTGGGAGTGTCAAGTGTTTCTCCCACTTTATTTACAAAAATAATAAAAATAATAATTTATACGATACTTAAATACCGCCTCCGCCTAACCTCATTCTTTGCCACTGTGTAACTAGTAACACAAGAACTCCAAGGATTAGAACGATTGCAGCAACCAGTAAAACTGTTGGTATTTTTCCAGAAACATTATCAATACCTGTTGTAAAGTTTCCTGCAAGTCTGTCAGTAGCGTTATCCTCAGCACCATCAGCTGTCAAAAGGTTAGCACCTGTTAGTGTAGAAACAATAACGAATGCGATTATGACACCGATTACCAAAGAAGCAACACCAAAAACTAGACTAGTAATTAATCCACCAGTCATCTGTCCTCTCTTATTCTCCATCTTATTTAGAACCTCCTTTCAGAAATTTTTTATCAAAGCTCATCAAATATTAATACTAAATCATTATTTAAATATGGTGTTACATTGTAACACTAGACTTCTGACGTTTTCCTATCAAGAAAGAACCATGTAACAGAACCTATCGTTAGTGTAACAACAATTAATAACCAATCGAGCTGTATATATTCTGCACTAATAGACATTAATAGTGCTACAAAGAATGTAGCAACTGAACCCACGACTGCCCACGCTGAATAATCTGCTGTTCCTGTTCTTGTTTTCTGCCTGGTCGAGCCTCCAATAAACACTACAAGGAAGATAAAGAAAAGTATACTACCTGGTATAAACGATGCCATTGAACCGCCTGAGTTCATTGTTTGACCAATTATTGAATCTATACCCGTTGTAGAATTTGGCAGTGTGTAAATGTAGTCTACCATTATGGTTGCCCTCTCCAAGTTTTAATCACATACAATGCAAACATTAATCCAATCACACCAAAGAATGCTGTTAAGAATATTCCAAATGTGTCACCATCTCCAAATATTTTCTCGTACCCAACAGTAAATATATTCTTAGTAATACTAAAAACGTTCCCAGTTGTTACTGTGAATGAGCTGGCCGAAGTTAAAACATCGCTACCTTCTTTCACTTCCGATTCAGTGATTGACTGGTAAGTTGATTCTGATTCGGAGTTGAAGGTACTAGTGTTTGCCCTTGTAGATATATTAAGTGAAGAGTATGCTGGATCGTCTGCCACACTGATTGCTGCATCATTTTCTACAGCGAAATTGAAAGCGTAACCTAGTATTGCTACACTGAATAGTGCAATCATCATCAACGATATTGTAAGTGTTAATGTACTGTTAGCCATTATGAACGCCTCGCCGCTTTAATTAAGAATATTACTACTGCTATACCAATAAACAATATTGTAGCACCTGCACCAAAGAATCCATTACTATTAATCAGGCTTATCATCGACATAAAGATTATCCCCACAACTAAGAACACCATCGTTATCACTGGACTGTCTGAGATGCCTATACCTATTAGTGTCATAAAAACAAGTAATGATAAGAATACTATTATTACTGTATAAATTTCTGAAGAATCTTTACCCAGGTTAATTTGCCCTGTCCCTTGCAGTGTACCATCTTTAGAAAGTTTTGCTGTAACTGTTTGATTATCAAAACTGTCACCGATTGTACAATATAAATAGCCGCTTGAGGAAAATATTGTATCTGTACAAATCTCTTCCCTTACAGTGCTTGAACTTGTTACAACTAATTCCACAGTTGACGGTTCTCCTGACGGTATAGAATATTGTGCCGTTAATATTCTACTACTTTTATTGTACCCAATATCAAAATTAAAATCATCACCTTCTGTAAAGTCTGGCATTTCTATTCCAGTCTGGAAAGCATTAAAATCTATCTGGCACGTTGAAACTAGAGGCGTTTGGCAAATAGCTTTCACATTATTAACTTGCCTAAGTAATACACCATACTTGTAAACTTTAAAATTATAAATCACATCATTCAATTGTAATGATGCAACAGCCACACCTAAGTCATCAGTCATTGGAATCTCAACGACCTTAAACTCTCCTGTATCTATATACTTTCTTTCAATATGTATCAATGCGTCTGAAAGTGGCAAGTATGAACTATCCCTACCATTCAGTTTAAACTCTTGAGTATTATCACTATCCAAATCATACAAACTAATATTATTGTCAAGACTTTCATTAGTTAGCGTGTAATTGTACAAGTTATAAAACTCTGTAGAATAATTTGTTGCTGAATATTCTACCTGTAAATCTATTGAATATATTTCATTATCTGTAAGGTTACTATTTATACATATCTGTGCTGGGTTAGTTTCTGTAAAGTTTGTACTATAATTAGATATAATATTATTCCTATCGCTTGAATAAATACTCATATCCATTTTGATTAATGTACTATATTCTGTTTCGTTTATGTATGTTCTCTCAACCTCGTCATACATTGTAAAGTTGAATATTGTTCTGTTACCAGTACACACTGTTGAAATTCCTAATGGGTTTACTGTTTGATTATGTTCAGCTGTAGTAAATGTTGTACCACCACTAAGTGTAACGTTCCAGTAGAAACTGATATTAGTGGTCGTTGTCACTGCTGGTATGAATTGGTTTCTGGTTATATTGTAAGTATTACCAGTTGAACTAATTGTTCCCAGATACCTTGTACCATTATAATAAAGATACGCAAGTGTTATCTGAGTTCCGTTAGTTAATATATCCAAATCAAAACCTGCTATTACTCCTGAAGTTACTGGTGTTTCATAGGCCTCAGATAATAATTGTGAATAATATGATATTGTTATTGCCTCACTTCCTAGATTACCTACAGTATCATTCGCATAAAATATTAAGTCATTCTCTCCTGTTGCATAACTAAATGTGGTCGTCGAATCTCCACAAGTTACAGTATTATTAGTACCATTATAATTGTACCAACAACTATCCGTATTGGTATCAGTCACAGTCCAATTAAGGTTAAGCGTTTTCCCTTCATACAAGTATGTTTCAGTTAAAGGTGATGTAACTTCTATTACTGGTGCAACACTATCCATAGTGAATGTACTGTTTGTATTCGAGAACTGACAGAAGCCAGTATCATCACAAACATAAGCGTTCCATAAGATTGTTTCGCCCGAACTAAAAACACTATTAAAATAGAACTCATAATCTTGTGGTCGTTTATTGATTGTGATATTTCTAACATTCGCTCTATTAGTTCCACCACTCGCATTATACCATACTTCAATTGAGTCCATTTTCTCGTTTAAGTATTGTGGTGTGAATGTTAATAGTTCTCCTGTTGTTGAAGATGTCTCTTGATACGATGTATTAAAATCTGTACCGTTTGTGTAATGGAATTCTACCCATGCTCTAACTGGTGATGATGCTCCAGACTGCCATAAATATAATGTAACATTCTTTACTTTACTACTATGATTTAGAAGTTCGATTGTATAATTAGTATCATCTAATGCAGCAGTTGGAAGTGTAGAACCATCGAACTGTGAGGTAGAGTTTATTTGATATAATGTTTTCCATGTCCCACTCTCGTTTGAGTAAGCAGTCATGTTAGTAATGTTTGCTGTTAAGTCATTCATTGAACTTGACACATTAAAACCTACTGTTGAAGTATAAACTATCGACGTATCAGAAGGTGTATCCAAAGTAACCGCAATCTTATTAACAGTAAAATTCACGTCATCAACTGCCAAGTTTCCTGCACTATCATTACAATACAAGAACCATTGATTGTTTAATCCTGTAGAAGTTACTCCTGTAAAATTAGTGCCACTACTAACCGCTGTATAATTTGTTGTTCCAGCGTCTTTACTGTACCAGCACCAACCAAGAGTAGCGTCGGCATAATTGTAACTAAGATTATTTATACTATTATAAACTGCATCATTTTCTGGATAAAAAATAGATATTATCGGCTTAACTGTATCAATTGTAAAAGTTCTATTGCTTACTGCTGATGCACAACCAGCAGTAGAATCGTTTGCACAACCTTCCACGTTCCAAAGATAATTACCATCATCTAACCCTGTAACGTTCCATTCAAAAGTGTTACTATAAGTTTCCAAGGCTGTAAATTTTGTATCATAAACACTATTATCGCTAGAGTTCCAGATCGTAAGTGTTGCATTATCTACTCTCGCACCACCAACTGCCGTAACATTCGCTGTAAAATTTATGTATGGAGTTGAACTATTGTAAGTAGTATTTGGTGTTTTAAGTACAGTTGAAATTCCCGGTGCTTCAATCACTTCAAGAGTAAAGGTATCTATTGGGTTTGTTGCTGAATAGTTTGCACCTCCAGTTGTGTTATACACATAATAATAAGTATCAATCGCCAAAGAATTATTTAAATCAGGATTATCGACCAAAGTTCCATTACGGTATAAGTTATAAGTCAAATCACCGTCACCACTATTTGATTCAGTACATTCAACATTCGCTGAAGTTCCTTGTGCTATTGGAGATGTTCCTGTGCAACTTCCGACCGCAGTTGCATTATCAATTTGAAAATATGTAGTGTTTGTTTTTCCTTGCCAGTAATCGTTTTCTGTCACGTTACATTTAAGTTCCCAGTAACCTCCACCCAAAGTAATATCATTCCCAAGCGAAGCAGTAAAATCTGTATCGTTAATGTAAAATGCTAAAGTTCCGTTGCTGTCAGTAGAACAGTCAAAGTTAATTGTAGTTCCGTATGTTTGTGGTGAAGATTTATCTAATGTATAATTTAATGTTGGTGTTGCCTTGTTTGCTGTTTCAGCACCAACAGTAATTGTTGGTTCATTACCTGAATAACTTGCTACAAGGAAATAATCCCATGCAACAACACTTGCTAATTTTCTAACATAAAGCCCTGCGTAAGGTACAGTTAATCTATTTGCTGTTGGGAATGTTCGATTAGTAAAATACGCTAAACTATTAGAATATGAACTATTGTCTGAATAGTTCGCACCATAATATATACTATACACTTGGTCATTCTGTACAAATTGCATCGGATAGAAAACATTAGGTTCAATATGGTCGCCAGTATCTACATTTGACCCAGCTCCATTATTGATTATTTCTACCTGAAACGTGTTTTGTCCACTATCTCCCCTTAATATTGGGTTTAGGTTGTTTATATTTCCTGCAGTAACATTGAATGCTGAAATTCCGGGTCTGCCCTGAACACTATTAGAATTTGTCATTGTTCTTGTTATGACTCTACGATTTCCTTCTATAGAAATATTCGCAGATGTTGGCATAAATATTCTATGCCCTCCACCATAACTCTGTTCTATATACATAGTACCATCTTCACTATTCCATAATAATGGGTCAGTCCCACCAGATACATAATTACCATCCCAGCTACTACTAGTATTTGTAGAGAAATCATCACCAAAGATGAAAGTTTCAGAAACATTTGCAGTAGAGGATGCACCACTATTCCCATAATACATATAGATTGAACTTGTGCTTGTTGTAATATCAGAATCAATTTCTACCCATACTAAAGCCCACTCATCATCTTCTTTAGTTTCAATCCAGTAATCCAGTTCTGTATCTTCATCAGAATTTAAGAATCTTAAATCATCAAAATCTGACTCCATTGCAGATTCGTAACTAACGTTTAATGTTATCTGATAATCAGTTCCTGTTGAACCTGACGCTGTTGAAAGATTAATCTTTTTTTTGTATTGCCAAGAACTATTCCACCACGCCCACTCTTCCAGCTTAACTCCAAAAGAAGTACCAATCCAATCAACATTAGTGTTTTTACCTTTAGTCCCTTCAATTCGCCACTCGTAAACTCCTTCATCTAAAATACTATAATCATACTCAACCCAAACATTTTTTTCTCTTTTTTCAGTCTTGTAAGTTGCGACATCTTGATAACAGAAAGGTTCTTTTTCTAGTTCTTTTAAATCTTTAGTAATGTTTGTATCTTCTTCACAAACTTCTTTATAAGTGTCAGGAACTTCTACATCATAATATTCTTTTTCTTTGATATAAATTTTATAATCGACATTAACATCCTTAGAATTTCGGTTATAAAAATCAAACTTATCAAACAATCTTCCTTTAACAAACAATTCAGTCTTACCTTCTGAATAACAATTAATCAAACATTCAGGGGTATGTGATGTTAATTCTTGTTTAGCAACATCTTTCTCCCACCACCCAAACAAATCGTACCATGCCTTTTCTTTAATGTTTATATAACCATAATTAGTTTTAACATCTTCTAACATTAATTGTTTCTGTGTATCTTTTGTAAATTCTTTACTTATTCCTGCACTAGCTACAGGAATTGCTACTGTGATTAAGAGTAACAATATCAAACTAAAGATTATATATTTAGATTTCATATCCCGAAACCTCCGACAGGTGCTCCTTCTGAAACAGCCCTCATTGTGAACATTAGTATCCCACCCATAATCGCAACAAATCCGATTATCAATGGCGAATGTATTATTAAAAATGTCATTATTGTTTGTTCAGCCAATCTGTCTGCAACATCATCATCACCTGCTATTATATCCTGATACATATTACTTATAACAATACACCCAAATATTATTAAGATTATTAATGCCACATAAAGTGCAATGAATGCTGGGTGAGGGTTATACCCTACAACAAACACAAACACTAAAGTAAACACCAAAGCCATCACATACCCAAAGGCTATTAACCAGGGCATTGCCTGAACAAAAGTGTCAGCAACCCCGAATGAATATTGTGAAGCTTCTGAGAGATTAACATCTCCAACCATACCAAGGCCTTCCATTATAGGGGTAATCTCGTCACTAGCAATATCTAATACTGCCCATCCTATTACTGTGATAAAACCCAGAACTAATACACTTAGTAGTACTAACGCAAAGATGATCATACCTACTCCTCCTCGTTTATTCTTAATAATCAATTTCCTCATTTTACTGTGAACACTTCCTCCGATTCAGGCCTGAACTCTTCAGGCAATTTATTATACATTACTGCAGCTTTACCTAGCATCACTGCTGCCGTTCTTTCTAACTGAGTAAGTTCACGATTCATTGCTTTACCGAAACAAGCTAAGTGCCACCAACTTTCGTTCTCTTTTCTCTCACAATTATAATCTTCTACATGCGTATACTTTTCTACCTTTGTTTTAATCTCTTTCTGGCAGCCTCTACAAATCACCATTTTAAGTCCTCCTTCTTTGGAAGTTTAGCCAGTTTATCTAGTGCAAGTTTCCACTCTGGCGTTCTACCTATTAACTCCATAGCTCTTGCATAATTTGCTTCACGCCTTGATATAAGTTTATTGTTCAACCTTTGGTTAAGTGCTGCATCAATCTCTGCCACAACTGGTAATGGTAACCTTATCGGCTTACTAATATTTAGTTTATTCTTATTCATCTTTGCCATCATAATTCTCCTCCAGGCATTATGCCTCTGTTAAGTAACCTTTGAAATTCTTTATCGTGGAAGAACTGGATAAAGAAACTAATTACTAATAGTATTATTACTATCGGTGAAACCACCATAAGTAATGTGAATAACATAAAGAGTGTTTTACCGAACATCACTTCGTTTAAGTATGCGAAAGCAATATTGCTCGAGATGAACAAAATTCCTGCAAATAAGAAATAAGCAAAAATCCATAATGGTACTCTAAAATATTTAAGGTAACTTATTTGAAGCAGTCTTCCTTGTTCGTCTGTGTGGTTCGATTGTGGCAAGTAACTCATACCAATAAATATTAAGAAGAATGATAAAACCATTATTGCAAGTAATACTGAATATAATATTGATTGTGCTTCGGTAATTCCTCTACCAGTATATGTAACTTCAAACACCCCAGACAATGCTCCTCCATATCCGTTTGAACAATCTACTCCATAATAATAGTACCCAATCTCATCAATTAAATCTCCACTAATGTTTGTGTACCAGTACCCATTGGGTTGATAAACTTCTGCAGCATTAATTAAAATATTACCTTTACTATCTGTCATATAGAATGTACAATTAACTGTTTCATTATCTATTTTTAATCCTGTGCTTGAATTGAATAGATAAAAGAAATATGTGAAATTTTCTCCAACCTTAATTTCCTGGTAATTAATCTCTGCAAAATTGTACCCTTCAGGAAATACTAGTACTGTTGTTAGTGGTGGTTGTGCAGTTGATAATGTTATTACTAATACCAAAACCAGAATTAATAATAATCTTTTCATTTAAAATATCCCCCACCTTTTCTTGCGTGGCTGTTCTCTAGATTGGCCACCTATGACCTCATTAATATTAAAGTGTCTTCTCAGGCTACCTCTTTCTTCACCCTTCCATGCTCGGTTGTGTATTGATTCTACTAAGTGGCTTAGGTGTGTGAACATCATCACAAATTCTCTTAAATTCTCAGAAGTCTTAACACTCTTAATCTTATCAAGCTCATAATCAAACTGTTTCTCTGCCTCATTTAAAACTTTATCAACTATACTTTTAATATCCAAATCTCTATGAAATAACTCTGCCCTCATTTTCTCTTTCTCTATTCGTTGGTTTATCCTTTCATTTAATATATCCCTGCATTCATTCATCGTTGGTGTTCTAAATATATTTTCATACTTCATAAAAACTAATCCAGAGAAAGCAAGTCTAAATTCTTTCATTCTTCTTTTAATTTGATTTTCATCAAAGTTAGATAATAACGTTTCTTTGTTAATATAATTCTTCATAATCTGCATTATCTTATCAACACCTTCGTCAGTCAGTATCCTTTTTGTTTGGTCAGCGAGTTGTGTCCAATCAAGTATCCCTCCTTTTTCAAGGTTAGGTTTAAGTATATCTTGTTTAAGGTTATGATACAATTCGTTTATTAGTTTATCACAATCAAGTTGTTCTGATGCAAGGTTTTTTTCTACCTCTTCCATCTGGTATTGCATTTGTGCTGTTTGTGCTGCAGCAGCGTTACCTTGGTTAAGTTGATTATTGATCATAGCTTGGTCGTTCATCTGATTGTAAGGTGGATAAAATGGTTCTGAACTCATCGCTTAATTCCTCGATAAAAATTTATTTCAGGAATTTCTTTTGTACCACGTTTCAATCTTCTTCCTCTTGGTTCGATGTAAAGAACTTGCCCTTTCTCTTTCTTGGTTCTAAACCCTTTAATCTCTCTAGCACTTGCACCTGGTATTCTAAACGTTGCTCCAAGTGTTTGTGTTACTCTTTGTTTACCTATAGAGAACGCTTCTTTTAATGTTGGTGCATAACCTATAGTTTTAAACTTACCAAACCTTCGAACCTGTACACCAAACCTTCCAACTCTTGGTGCTTTAGGTTGTTTAGATTTAGGAAACTTGAAAGCGAAACCTCCTACAGGTTTTGGTGCTACTTGTATTGATGGCCTTGTTGATGGTACAAATGCTGTTGAAGGGAAAAAAGTTTTTAGTAATTGTGGAGTTTTTAATGCTGAACTTTGTGTAGGTGTTTGGGATATTGCTGGGGATTGCCTCAACCTTGTTTCACTTATTAAATCTGTTGAAGTTGTTTGCCTTGTTATATTTCTGCTTCTTGTATCTAATGCTGGTTGGAAAGATTGAACCTGTAAATTCTTAATATTAAATGATGTGGAAGGGAGTAAACTTGTTTCCTGTTTTGTTTTCTGAACAGTTAAAGTTCCACTACCTTGTGTTCTTTCATATTGTCCTGTCCCATAATAAGTTGATTGTTGTTGTTTAAATGATTGAGTAACTGCTGCAGGAGCGGGTGATAATGTTTGAGTTAAGCTAGTTGCAGGCGTTGTAACTTTTGGTAATGTTGTTTGTGTCACCTGCTTTACCAATGCTTCCTGGAATGGTGTACTAGGTTTACCACCAGTCTTTACAACAGTAGTAACACCACCTCTTAAACTTTCAGATAAGCTAGACATATCGAATACCTTTATTGCTCCAACATTTCTCACATCGCCAGTAATTCTAGTAACACCATTACCAATTCTAGCCTTAGTTGGGGTGCCAGATAAAACGCCAATAATATTTCCTTGTTCTTTACTGATACCAATAAATGGTGTACTTATTTTACCAGTGGAAGGTATTGTAAAGCCTGTAATTCTTCCACCTTTAATTGTTGCCTCTAATTGTGCAAGTTCTTGAACATTTATCCTCCCAATACCTGCCTGTGCCTGAACTTCCTTAACAACTCTACCCCTTCCAATCCTTGAAGTAGCCTCTAGCTGGTTTGCATAACCAGTTGTTCTTACAGACTTTGCATAAATCTTATTATTAATTTGAGTAATAGATGTTCCTCTACCATCAATTAAAAGAACACCTTTACTATCGACGATGTATGGTTGTTTGATTATTGATATTGATTCAACAGGTTTTATATTAAATATTGTTCTATCAAGTCTTGTTGGCTGTGTTCTTGAATAACCGACTAAAACATCCACACCTGCCTTATCACCTTTTACTCTTCCACCTAGAACTTGTTGCAATTTTATATCTTTTATTAATTGTGTTTGACGTATAGCTTTTACTTTCTTAAATGCTTGTGCTCCAGAGATTGAACCTAAACCAATTTGAACAACTCCCAATGCCTTACCTCCAAGTGTTGGTGACATCTTAACAGTTTCGATACCTTCCCCGGCAAGTAATACACTACCTACTCCTGGAATAAAATAAGGAACTGTTCTTGTAGCTGTACCTAAATCAATGTTTTGTACAACAGCTTTGGGTATTTGTTTGACAAATTCTGGTGTTCCAACTTTTAAAGCTGTTGGCGTTTCTTTAGAATAGAATTGTAATGCTTGAGATGTTGTTCCTTTGTATAAATTTCCAATCTTGCCAGAGAAGAAATCAAGAGTTCCGCCGATATAGCCACTTTGTGCAATCGAACCTTTTAATGTAAATGGTGGTCTTGCTACAAAAGGAGTTATCGGTTGTTCAATTTCTTCTTGAGTTGTTATTGTTACTTCTTGGGTTGGTTTTCTTTCAACTTTAAATCCTACACCTCGCCTTATATCTGGAGTACCACCAACCCTTCCCACACCATACTCTTTTAATGTTACTTCACCTGTTTCAATGTTCCTTACTTGGGTTACAGATTTGGAACCTTTCCTTACTGTATCGATTTGTAATGGTTGGTTTGTTTTATAATCGTAGCCTCTTATTGTTTGACCAACAGCACCACCAGACCTTACTATAATATCACGCTGTCTTTCTATTGCTGCAAGTTCTGCTGCTGCTTGTGCCTGTTCAGCTGTTTGTACTTGAGTTACAGTTGTAGTTTGTGCAGGGGTTGGAGTTGGTTGTGTCCGAGAAGAAGAACCACTTGACGTTTTCCTTGTTGGAGTTGTTGTGCCTTTCTTAATAGTAGTTTTTCCAAGTTGACCTGGATCGTAAGATTGTAGTCCGCCTTCAACCAATCTTACTGCCATCTTTAACGATTACCCCCCGAGCATAACCAATTAAGACGTGCAAGTTCAAACTTTATTTCATCTATTGTCTGAGGATTAGAACTACCACCAGTTAAAAGAAAATCTTCACCATTAAAATCATTACACCATTCAGGCATTCCGATAGTTTTCTCGACGGAAACTTCATGTGTATTATTATAAATTGTAATAGAAACTCCTAGAAGAATGATTCCTAAAAGCAATAACACTAATACCTTCACCATCTTTGTTACACTGTAACAGTACTTCATTCTTTATATGTTTTACTATTGTTCACTAAGGTCATCTATGTGCATAAAAGGTATTGGTAATGTTTAAATAGTTGTTATAATTATAACTTATGTAATAAGATGGCTGATGACGTTTATGAAACTGGTGCTCCGTTCAATATGGCAATTGCAACTCTTATGAGTTTAAGGCGGACACTAGATATGATTAGAGATGTTGAAGGAAGGTTAGACTTTCCTCCAGAAGAAAGACAAAGAATTAAGATTGAATTAGTAAAAAGGTTTTATGTAGATTCTACACCATTAATATTTGATGCACCAGTAATTGAAAAGTATGAAAACATATTAGATATAAAACCTTTAGAGATTACTTTTGTTGATAAATCAAACGTGGGTTCATCAAAGAAAAGGATTACTTATTCTTTCGAATTAAATAAGAAACTTGATATATGTCTAAGAAATGTACAAATAGAACTTCAAAAGAAGAAGTACTTTATGCCACCAAAGGATGACCTTGGAATGTCAGGTATGAAGATGAGTTAATGGTAAAATTCTGTGTAGATAAATATCCTATGGGAAGTTGGAAAGGGCAAGTTACACCAGGTAAGTTTATGGATGGTTACTTGTATAAGAATTTAGGATTACTTGCTAATAAGATTAGTGACGATATGACTTTTATGGGTATTATTTATTCTTCAACTTTAGAAGTTGGTACAGGTAAAAGCGTTCTTGCTACACAAATTGGCGAGGCCTGGACTGAGATGATTAATAAAAAATATAATCTTAACTTAGAATTCAGTGTTAGAAATCTTGTTTGGAATCCAAAGGATTTAATTGAGAGGTCTTATGAATTATATGATGGTGGCAAAGGTCGTTACTCTTGCATAGTACTAGATGAATGGGAGGATGCGACATATTGGAGTGACCTTGGAGTAACACTTAGACAATTTTTTAGGAAGTGCAGACAGATGAACCTTTTTATGATTTGTATTATTCCTAATTGGTTTCAATTACCAATCGGTTACGCAGTTTCAAGAAGTTTGTTTGCAATCGATGTAAGGTTTAGTGATAAACTTGAACGTGGTAATTTTTACTATTATAATTTTCCTGCGAAACGTGCTTTATATATTAATGGTAAAAGAACTTACAATTACAAAGCATGGAAGCCAACTTTTTATGGTAAGTTTCCAGATGGATATGGTGTTGATGAAGTCCAATACCGAAAAGAAAAGTATGAAGATATGGTGAAACAAGAGGCGGCAAACCCTGAGACTACACATAGAGTTGGAATCAGAAAGGCTTATGGATCCAAAGTTTTTGGAAAATTAAAAGAGAAATTCCCTAAAATGACTTACGAAGAACTCTCAAGTTTGTTATGTGTATCAAAACAAACACTATCTGATTGGATAAAGGTAGACGTGGGCGAAACTCAAGGTAGTCAAGAGAAAGTTTATAATAAAGAACTACCTTTGAGTAACAAAAAAAAGGAGATAGTAGTGGATGAGGCAGAACTAGTAGAATATGATAATAGGGTAAACTTAGATGAAGGATACAATGGCAAAGAAGAACAAACAACGAGTGATTAATATAGTATGGTGGAAACTTCTAGTCGCTGCTTTAGGTTTTATTATAGGACTAATACTAGTTCTTATGTTCGCTCCTCGTATGGGAGGCTAAGTAGATATGATAAGTTAAACTGATTCTCAAAACCCCAATGGCCATCACTATATAATACATAACTTTTATTATTGCACTTATGTTCTAAAGATAATGTTAAACTATAATCACCGTCGATGTTCTTACAACTTTTGTATGGTGAATAAATGTTAAAGAATAAATAAAAAAAAGATAATATAATTAGGATGATAGCAACCAATGTAACAACGTCGAGAATAATTAAATGTTTATTCTTCTGTTGTTTCATCGTCGGAACCGTCTTCAGCTTCGTCGCTTTCTTCGTTTAAAGATTCCTCTAATGCGTTTGCGATCCTTTCTAGTTTCGTTTCCAGTATCGACAAAAGTTTCAGTCGGTAATAACTCTCGTCTTTCAAATTGTTCATCTCTTCGTAAGTCGATAGTGCCGCCTTCAACTGATTGTTTTCTTCTGAAAGGATTCTTAAATCCTCTGAAGAATCTTTTACTGGTGCCGCCGCTGGTTGTTGTGCTGGTGCAATCTTGGGAACCTCCTTTTTTCGTTTTAACATTTTGATATTTCCTGTATAATAATTTAGTTGAGATAATATACCATGCTCCCCAAAGAAGAAATGTGATGAAGAGTATTATCATTATTACTGCTTCTATGTAAATTCTCATCATCCATTTGCCTGTACCAAGCCACCTTGCGAGGTCTCATTTAATTTAATCTTATCAAACTCATAACCCATTGTTCTAATTAAGGCTTCCATCATCTGTGCAGTTTTTTGAGTTTGTTCCTGAAGTTTTATAGCGTTCTCATCAGACCTTTCTATTGAACCAGCTAGTGGTGAAGTTAATTCTCCCATCTTACCAATAAGGATCCACATACCTCCAACTAGTAATGCTAAAAATAAGAACACGGTTGTATACATTATTACCTGAGCGGCGACTGAACTCTTACCATAAGTTTCCATTGTGCTCATATCGACGAATGTTTGGAATCCTCTTATATCTCTATTTATTGGTTCTATATCGAGCATTGCTTTTTTTGTATCAAGGTCACCTAACACAAAATTATAAAAAAATCCATCTTCACCTTTTGCGAACCAAAAAGTGTTTTTGCCCATCTTCTTCCCATAAGCATTAAGGTATAATCCTCCCACTAGTGTTTTTAATACCTGGTCAGTTCCCCCCCTCTTAATATTGAGTACTCTTGCTCTAGTCTTGATTACTGGAACATATCCTTGCCCTGAAATATTTTCGAATAGAACTACTTTCTTTTTATAAGTCATAAAAAATAATGTGACCACTAATGCCACCAAAAGTAAAAATCCCACAACAACTAATATAATAATATAAGTCCAAGTGGAAGAAAAAATGCCTACAAGTTCAATCTTAGGCATACCCTGAATCCCTAAATCTTCAAACAGACCCATCCTCTACCTCTTCTATTTGCTCGAACTCTTGAACCATTTTCTTTATCGTGTTTGGTTTATTACTTTTCCACAGTAATGAAAACCTTTGAATGATTCCCTCTTCTTTTTCATCGAAAAGGATTTGAGTTAAAGCCATTAGTTGTTATAATTATAACAACTATTTAAATGTTTGTTTTGTGCACTAAGGTTAGCTTAGTTACTTCTTACTTTTCTTTTTTAGTATACAAGCGTGGCATTTGTAGCATACTTCCCCATCTATCATATACTCCTCTGCTTGTGATTGTGCACCTATGTCAAGAATACTTCCACTCTTTACTAAGACTGAACGCCCACAATCTTTACAATATACTTTCTTCATTTGCTACCTCCTTTTGAATTAATATTCAAAATCAGAATCAACACACAAATAACTATTGTATGGAATGTTGAAGTGGCTAGTATTGTTATCGTTTCTTGACTAAAATTTGAGAAGTGGTTCATTAATAGATCATAAAGAATTATGAAAGGAAGAGTAAATAATAATATAATTCCAAATAAAATAACCGCCTTTGTTGTTGTATATTCAGTTCCCATTATTTAAAATTCTCCTAATCGGTGTTATTGAAACATTATAGTGTTTAGCTATTTGGTGCATACTCCAACCCTGTTTATGTTTAAACCTAACTCCATCATTATCGATATCCACTTTTGGCCTATGGCAAGGTTTACCAGATTTACTCCCAGTTATGTCTGCCCTTTTCCTCCCAAGTTCCATCCTTTCCCTAGTAATATTCCTTTCGAATTCTGCAAAAGCTCCCATTATCTGAAAGTTTAATCTTCCTTGGTATGTAGAAGTGTCGATATTCTGTTCAACTACGGTAAACTTAACCCCATTTTCTTCCAGGATTGATGAGATATTTAGAAGGTCTTGTAAACTTCTGGCCAGGCGATCCAGTTTTGTAAAAATTATTATATTAATCTTTTTCTTCTCCACTTGTTCCATCATCCTTTTAAAATCAGGTCTTTCCTTAGTCTTGCCAGAGAATGCGAAATCTTTGAAATCCAATACCTCATATTTATTCAGTGGATTATCTTCTCTTAATCTTTGGATATGTTTCTCCAGGACTTCATCTTGTAGTGTTAGTTCCTGATTATCTGTAGAAACCCTTCTATACTTTGCTATTGTGATTTTAGCAGGTGCTTTAATCATGTTATTATTTTCTCCCATTTTTTATGAAACAATAGTGTTATTCTATTATTTAAGTTTATTGCTTTTATACATTAAAGTATAGTTTAGTGCAACTTCTCAAAACTCATTTTATATCTTCCCTACAAATATCTTCAAATGCTAAAACATTCTTTTAATGATTCTTCATATAATTTATTTGCTAAAGTCACTTCTTTATAAAATCCCAAATCAATAGCACACTGTTCACAATAAAACACATCATATGGAGGGTTTCCAGAAATATAAGCCTGTACTGTAGGATGTTTCATAAGTTTTTTACAGTAATCACATCTCATCCAATACATACTCTTCCACATTTTTAATAGAATATTTATTAACATTGTCCAATCCTTTGTTTATAATGTTGGCAATAATTCCATAATCGTAAAAAGTCTTTACACTCAGGGTTAGTTTCATCAAAACATTTGCTACCATTAATTTCCCAATATTCGCTTTCTTGAGAACAAGAATCATAATCGCAGAAATTTATTTGCATTTGTATGCCGATTAAATGAAGTGAAAAAGATATAATGATAATTATTAATAATCCAGATGCTATCGTTAAAAATACATCTTCATAACTCATTTTATATCTTCCCTACAAATATCTTCAAATGCTAAAACATTCTTTTCAGCGATTCTAAGAGCTTTGTTATAAAATTTAGTCATCTTTTCGTTCACATACTTTTCTATTAAGTGGTTTGTTTCATTTACAAGCTTGTTTAACTCTTTTGAGTAGATTTCTCTTGCCTTTTGTCTAGCTATGTCTTTTTTGGTTATCATCTTCTAGTTCATCCAACAATTACCTCCCCTTTATCATTAACTAGGATTAGAAATAAGTGTCCTTTCTCAAACAACCCTGAACCTGCAAAGTGTAGGTCTTTATTTTCTTCGCTAATTAAAATTTCAAGTTCTATTTTACATCCTTCACATCTTGGTATCATTTTTTAAACTCTCCGTTAGGATTGCCGTTAGGCAAAGTAGAGGGATTTGCGATTAGTTGCTCACAGCTTTTTAAAATTTCTAAACATAGTTTTTCAGGAACACGTGATCGACCTTTGCTTCCATTTAAACCTTGAGTTCCAGTTTTTGATCCTCTTGGTGCAGGAGTGTGACAACTATCTCCATTCTTGCACATTGGTTTCGGTTTCCAAAAACTGCAATTAGTCCAAATATCTGTTGGCTTCATCCTTGTATCTCCATATTGACAATAGGTTACTGTATTTCTAATTGAAATTTCATCCATAAAAGCCATCTTTCTTAAAACTCCTCTTGGATTTTCTATAAAGAAAAACTTTGGTTTCAATTTCTTAATCAATTCAAGAGTTTTAAGAACATAAGCCATACCCAAGGCTGTTTC
>Ga0180433_10002819_pt1 | contig 26273 bp, 21 predicted proteins | sample SS_ome_8_FD_132980 | JGI IMG/M metagenome (GOLD analysis project Ga0180433, IMG submission 132980) | Hypersaline lake sediment archaeal communities from the Salton Sea, California, USA - SS_1_D_1 metaG | ecosystem: Environmental > Aquatic > Non-marine Saline and Alkaline > Hypersaline >... | reverse complement strand
TTCCTGTAGTTCGTTCGTGAAAACGTTCACAAACGAGCCGTTTCGGAAGACCAAGTCCGCCGGTTCGCGTCCCGCAGCCACGTCGATTAGGTGTTCCAGATCACTCATGGGTCACCCCGTTTGTCTCACTTCATGCGTGTGTGTATCTATTGCTATTATACGATCCGTAAACGCTGTATGTGTCGCGATATTCAGCGTTTGAAGGGCCAATAACGTGCGTTGTGTAGCAAGGGGGATGTTGGGAGTGGCGGTTTTTCGATCGTGGTTTCGACGATGAGTCGCTTTGTCGTGTTTGTACCTGCCGCTCGATACCAGTCGGAATGTTGAAACCGTATTCCGACTGGTATCGTTTTTCGTGGCGATTGAAATCAAGACAAGAGCTTTTTTGTAGGTGAGATAGCCTTTCCTGTTGGCGGCGGTACAACTTTGCTCTATCGAGCATTCATGCCGTTGCTAATTGGCCGATGTCTTCGGTCGGACGACGTTTTTTCAAGTAATCCCTTGCCCGGTTGGCGGCTGCGGTGAGCAGGTAGGCCTTGAGGTTGGAGTCTGGGCGCAAATTGGGCGCTTGGCGAGCGAGAGCGACAAACACGTCATGCAACACATCCCACGCGCCGTCTCGCGGGCCGAGCATGGTAGCTGCCAGCGCCAAAACATTGTGCTTGTAGCGTTCGTACGTCTGCACAAACGCCTCTCGGTCCCCAATCCTCAGGGCTGCAACGAGCTCTGCCTGCTTGCCTAATTCCACCCGGTTCCTCTAAACGGTTCGGAGTCCGTTCTACCTATAAAACGTGTGAGGGCGTAGTTTCCGTCTAGCGGATTTCGACTATTTCTTTCCAGTGTACGAAGATGGGCGGGCCGGATCGACTTTGTCTCAGTGGGGCGGTAAAATCGCACGTTCTTACCTGTTCGTGGCGTCTCCGGATGGGGGGCGGCGAGCGGCTTCTTGTGATGTGTTACTCTCTGGGAATAAAGAGATTGGGTGTGGAATGGTGGTATTGGACGATCTACCGACGACGTATGAACCGAGGGGCGTGGAGCCGGAAATCCGGCGGATGTGGGACGAGGGGCTTTACTTTCAGGCAGACCCGAGCGAGGCGGCACGCGAGCCCTATGTGATCGTTATTCCGCCGCCGAACGTGACCGGTGCCCTGCACGGTGGCCATGCGCTCAACAACACGCTGCAGGACATCTTGATTCGTTGGCATCGGATGCGGGGTTACAACACGATTTGGATGCCTGGGACGGACCATGCCGGTATCGCGACGCAGGCAGTTGTTGAGCGGACCATCTTCGAAAAAGAGAAGAAGAGCCGACATGATCTCGGCCGGGATGAACTCGTCAAGCGCATTTGGGAATGGAAGGAGGCGTACGGCAACCGCATTCTCGAGCAGCTCAAGTTGATGGGCTGTTCCTGTGACTGGGGACGGACGCGGTTTACGCTTGATGACATGTGTGCTCGGGCGGTTCGGCATACGTTCTTTAAGCTCTTTCGCGACGGTCTTATCGTTCGTGGTAAACGGTTGGTCAACTGGGATACACAGCTTCAAACGGCGGTTGCTGACGACGAGGTTTATCATGAGACCCTCAAGGGGCACCTTTGGCACATTCACTATCCACTTAAGGAGCCGGTTCGTTTGCCCCGCGATGGGAAGGATGTCGAAGTCACCCAATTGACGGTTGCGACCACCCGGCCGGAGACGATGCTGGGCGATACGGCCGTCGCGGTGCACCCCGAAGATGAACGATGGAAGCCGTTGATCGGTAAGACGGTCCTTTTACCGCTCGTTGACCGTGAAATTCCTGTGATTGCGGATCCTATTTTAGTTGACAAGGAGTTCGGCAGCGGCTGCGTGAAGGTGACACCTGCCCACGATCCGAACGACTATGCTTGTGGTCAACGCAATAACCTGGCGATGATTAACATCCTGACGCCGGAGGCCAAGATCAACGAAAACGGCGGTCCTTACCGTGGTATGGAGCGTTATGTTGCCCGCAAGAAGGTCGTCGAGGATCTCGAAGCTCTGGGTTTGTTGGGTGAGGTTCAGGATCATGAGTCGGACGTGGGTCACAGTGACAGAAGCAAGACACCTATCGAGCCCTACCTGTCCGATCAGTGGTTTGTTCGTATGGGTGACCTGCCGGTCGACGAGGCTGGCAAGATCGAGGGGCTGCGGGGCAGTACGGGTTTGGCTCAGTTGGCGATGGATGCTGTTGCTGACGAGCCGTTACCTACTGCTGAGCAACGCCGTGATTCCGGGAAGGTCTACTTCTTTCCCAACCGATACCGCAAGACCTATCTCGACTGGCTGAGCGAAAAACGCGACTGGTGTATTAGCCGGCAGCTTTGGTGGGGGCACCGGATCCCTATTTGGTACTGTGATACCTGCACGGAGGACGATCTGAAGAAGGCTTTTGCCGGTCGCGACGATGTGGTTTGGCAGCGCGATGAGGAGAACGATCGGTGGTTGATTTGTGCCGATCAGGTCGATCTTTCGATGGATGCGATTGCGGGTCATGAGCTCGTTCAGGACGGTGACGTTTTGGATACGTGGTTCAGTTCCGCGCTTTGGCCGCACTCCACGATGGGTTGGCCTGAAAATGCCGCGGAGATGCAGCGTTACTATCCCGGATCCGTGTTGAGCACCGCTCGTGAGATCATTACGTTGTGGGTGGCGCGGATGGTGCTGACCGGTCGTTACAACATTGGTAAGGTGCCGTTCCACGACGTTTACATTCATGCGGTGATTCAGGATGGCCAAGGTCGGCCTTTCAAGAAGACGCTGGGTAACGGCTATGACCCGGTTGACATTATCGAGATTTACGGCGCGGATGCTTTGCGTTTTACGATGGCGAGCATGACCACCGAGACGCAGGACATCCGCATGCCGATGAAGCGCGTCACGCTCGAGGACGGTCGCGCGATGCAAACCTCCGAGCGATTCGAGCTGGGTCGAAATTTCTGCAACAAGATTTGGAATGCCGCCCGATTCGCTTTTCTCAACCTTGAAGGTGCGACCCACGAGAAGTTGGACCTGGCGACGCTGCCGATCGAGGATCGCTGGATTCTGTCGCGTGTCAGTCGGGCGGCTGCTGACGTGCAAGAGGCGCTGCTCAAGTTTCAGTTCAGCCGGGCGGCCACGGTGGCGCGTGACTTCTTCTGGGATTCGTTGTGCGACTGGTATTTAGAGTTAGTTAAGTCGCGTGTCCGGGACAATCGTCAAGCCACCGAAGCCAGGCAGGTTCTTGCCTTTGCGTTGGATCAATCCTTGCGGCTGCTGCACCCGTTTATGCCTTTCATCACGGAGCGGTTATGGCAAATCCTCAACGCGATGGTGCCGACGCGTGGTTTGCCTGGCTTGGCTGAACTCGATACGGACAAGCCCTTGGTGGTATCGTCCTATCCGCCGCGCGAAGGGTGGTCCGCGCTGATCGCGTCCGAGGTGGACCGCGCGTTCGAGGACTTGCAGACGGCCACTCGGGCGGTGCGCGATATTCGTCAAACGCAGAATGTTCTGCCGAAGCAAAAGGTGGACGTTGTGATCAAGGTGCCGGCTGAGCGGGTCGCTTCGCTTGCGCATGAGGCGAATGTTATCAAGCAATTAGCCCATGTTGGCGAAATCTCGATCGATCCCGATGCCGTTGCGCCCTCGAACGCTGCCACGCTGGTCATTGGTGACATGCAGATTTATGTGGCCGACGTGATCGACGCGGCGGCCGAACGTAAGCGGCTCGACAAGGAGTTGGCCAATCTCGATAAACAAATTGCCGGTATCCATGCCAAGCTCAGTAATCGCAACTTTGTGGATCGGGCGCCGGCGGACGTGGTTCAGCGCGAGCGCGATCGCCTTGCCGACCTGCAAGCCAAGCGTGAAACGGTGGTCCATACGATGAATGGGCTGGCCGGATGACTTGTGGGCTGACAACGTTAGCGGTTAGACGTGGGCGGTTGCGCGAACTCCATCTCTTGCTTTGAGCGTTTGGAGCACTGCTTTGGATACTTCTGTGGGCGCACATTGCCGCTGGACCGCACCGATTTCAAAGGCGACCTTGGGCATTCCGTACACGACGCAAGAACGTTGATCTTGGGCAATTGTGATGGCGCCATTTTGGCGCATGTTGAGCAAGCCCTTCGCGCCGTCTGCTCCCATGCCGGTTAACAAGATGCCGATGGCTCGTTTTCCTACGAGTCGTGCTACCGAGTCAAAGAGCACACATACGCTCGGGCAGTGGCGATTGACCGGCTCATCGTTACCGTAAGCAATCCGAAATCTTCCAGGCGTGCCCTCGATCCGCATTTGTAGGCCGCCCCGCGCGAGAAAGGCTTTGCCAACTTCCAGCGTATCGCCGTGTGCCGCTTCGGTGACCGTCAAGGCGCTGAACTGGTTAAGCCTTTCGGCAAACGATTTGGTGAAGCCTTCGGGCATGTGCTGCACAATCACCACCGGCGGGAAATCGGGCGGCACACGTTCGAGGGTTTTCTTGATCGCTTCCGTTCCTCCTGTCGAGGCTCCAATCGCTACGACGTATCTGCTGGGATCAAGGCCGGCCGCTCGAAATGACGTTGGCGTGTTCTTGGCGCAGACCGGGATGGGGGGGGGCGGCGGCATGGAGATGGCGGCCGCACGAACTTTTTCGGCAAGGTCTTCGCCCAGCCGGCGCAACGCTTGATTGCCGCCCGTATTCGGTTTGCAGACAACGTCGACCGCACCTAATTCGATGGCCTTGAGTGCGTTATGGCTGCTTGAAGGAGCCACACCGCTGCACATGATGACCGGTACGGGGTAATGCTGCATGAGTTTATTGAGGAACGTCAAGCCGTCCATGCGGGGCATCTCGATGTCGAGAATGATGACATCGGGGCGATAGTTGATGATGAGTTCGCGCGCTTCAAACGGGTTCTTGGCTCCGCCCACGACCTCGATATCACTTTCCGCCGACAGGACGCGCGAAAGCATGGATCGAATCAAAGGCGAATCATCGACGATGAGTACCTTGATGGGGCCAGAGCTGCGCACTTGCTACTCCCTAACGTAGGCGATCAATTCTTCTGGTAGATTGTGGGTTCAACGTAGCTCAACGGATGCTTGATGCCATTGAGACTCTCCGAGTGACCGATCATGAGATAGCCTTCCCGGTGGAGTTGTCCAGCCAGTTTATTGACCAGTGTTTCCTGGGTCTGGCGATCAAAATAAATCATGACATTACGGCAAAAGATGATGTCGAAGCCCTTGCGGAACGGAAACGTTGGTGTCATCAGGTTGAACCGCGAAAAGGTAATCGCGCGTCTGAGTTCGGGTACGAGCTGCAGGCAAATCGTGCCTTCATGATCTACCTTTTTGAGGTAACGATTTCGGTGTTCGGGCGGTACGGTGCCAACCCGGTGCAGGTCATACAGCCCAAGCTTGGCCTTGCTGAGCATCTGCACGGACAAATCGGTGGCCAGAATTTTGAATTCGAGGCCCGAATAACTCTGCAGTGCCTCATGTGCGACCATGGCGATGGAATGCGGCTCCTCGCCGCTTGAAGAGGCGGCACTCCAGATGCGCAGTTCACGGTGGCTTGCGCGCCAGCTCTTGTCGTTGGCCCAACGCGTGATCAGATCTCGTAAGAAGTTGAAGTGACGCATTTCGCGAAAGAGATGCGTCGTGTTTGTGGTGATGGCATCGAGAAGTTCGCACAGTCTTTGGCCACTGTGGTCTTCTTCAACGTGCCGGTAGTAGTCGCGAAAGGATTTGAAGCTACCCTCGCGTACTTTTTTCCCCAGTCGGGCCCGCACGAGCTGCATTTTTTGATCGCCGAGGTTGATGCCACTCTTAGCGTACACCAACCGCCGGATGAGTTCGTAATCCTCGCGGGTTAGATCCTTGATCTGCGGGTTGCTGGTCCAGGTAACTTCTTCCATCACATCCCACTCCATGCGGTGCACGACACGTCAGGGTGCATCATCGTCTATCGTTTCGTGAGCCAGTTGGACACGGTGATCGTCTGCCGACAACGTGGAAGTGGTGATGCCGTCATCCTGCGAGAAATCGGGTGTCTCGGGTAACTCGCGAATCTTGGGAATGGACAGATTGAAGACATCGTTCGAGCCGTACGAAGCCGTGACGAATTGGCCGCAGACGATGTTCATGAATTCCTTGACGGCGTCGTCGGCCTGGCTTTCAGCGTGGATGTCCCGCGGGTCGATTCCCAGCAGGTTCGCCGCAAGCAGGATCGAAAATTCCCGGGTGCAGCGAAAGGCGAGTGTTCCCTTCGTTGTTCCGTCATAGCGAATTGTCGTTTCCAACCAAAGGTCGCCGGCTGAGGGCTCAGCCGTCTCTTCGTCGGTGAACATGAATGCGAGATTGGCGAGAACCTCAGAAAAGATCGTCGTCAGTGTTGCTGTTTTCTGTACTTCCATTATCCCTGACTCCCAACAAAGGTTTCAATACATCGCGGAGTTGTTCCGGTTGGAAAGGTTTGCGCACGTATCCAAACGCGCCGATCGATTCCAGTTGCTCGATTCGCTCTTTACTGCCTTCCGTCGAAACGATCACAATTGGAATGTCCTTGAGTCGGTCGTTTTCCTTCATGCGCGTTAGCAACTGAATGCCGTTCATGGTCGGCATATTGATGTCCACGAGCATAACGGCTACCGTGTGGTCATTCAGGCGGGCAAGGGCCTCAATGCCATTGGCAGCTTCGTGAATTTTTCCCACGTCCAACCCTGCGATCGCCATGGTTTTTTTGACCATCTGTCGAATCGTGGCCGAATCGTCTACGATGAGTACATCTTGAGGCATTGTAGTGGCTCCTACCTCACAACGGAGTGTGCTTGGATACTCGTTTTGGAGGTATCGGCGAATATTTGTTCAACTCTCTTCAATTCCGTCATCATCTGGGCACCGATGATCTCCAGATCGATCTCGTTCAAGCCGTGTCGTTTCATGACCGACTCTTCCGCGCGGTAGCACAACCCGTCGGTTCCCAGCCCAACACCCAAAAGCATGCAAATACAGTCCGCTAAGTAGACGGTATCCACGAGACCGTCGGGAGGCGAGAGGCGATCAGGTTCATGGCTGTATCGGATGCAGTGAATAATGGACTCGGGAAGTTGCCATTTTTCAGCCACCATGGCCCCGATTTCTTCATGCGAGAAACCCAAAACCTGTTGTTCTGCTTCGCTGAAACTGATCCGGTTCGTCGTGACTCGCTGGACAATCTCGGTGAATGCATCGGCGACGTACTGGTTAAGGACGACCTTGCCAATGTCGTGTAGCAAGCCGGCCGTGAACGCGAGACTGACGTTCTTGAGGTTGATGCGTTCGGCGAAGGCTGATGCGGCCAGGGCGACCGCCACCGAGTGACGCCAAAGGACACCTGGCTCTAACCCATACCCGGCTTGTTCGCGCGCGAGCAGAGCGTTGCTGTGTACCGCCATGACCATCTGGAGTACCTTCACGGTTCCCAGGTAGCGCATCGCGTCGTTGAGCGAATGTACTTCACGCGACAGTCCGAAGAACGCTGAGTTACACAGGCGGAGCATTTGCGACGTAACGGCCTGGTCGTATTTCACCGTCTCGACGATGTCGTTTACCGTGCTGTCCGGGTCGTTCAGCACGTTGACCAATTTGACCACCGTTCCAGGTAGCGGAGGAATTTGGCCGACGCGGGCTAGGATGTCCTCTGCGTGGGTCACAGTTCAATCTCCCTGTTTCGGTTTTTGATAGTCACTCGGCCTGTGGCCACTGAAAGCCGAAGCGTTCTGCTGAGAGCGCCGCCAACATGCTCGGAATCAATCAGAATGCCATTTTTCCAGAAAATCTTGCGTAATATGATGTAGTTCCGCTTCCCGATGTTGAAGGTTCCATTGTCGTCGAGGAGAGATGATCCCCCGGCTACTTTGACGATGATTCGCTGCTTGACGGCGCCAAGTTCATAGGCACTACGAAACAATCTTGGGATTCCGGTGTCGGCGAACATCGCGGCATTGGCCTTTGCTTTTTCCGGCGACAAGGAAGATTCCGGCAACATGTAGTGAAGCATACCGCCTACGTGTGCCTCAGGATCCCAGATGGCTACACCGATGCAGCTGCCCAACGAATAGGTAACCAAGTCGACCCGCGGGTTGTCAGTCACTTGGACGTCGGCTATATCAACCACTAGATCCATCGCGTTTGCAGTTTCCCTTATTGCCAGTTGCGGAAGGGCGTGCTTAGTCTTCGTCGAGTCGAATACTTGGCAGCACGGTGATTGACCCTGACAACTGATTGACTGATACAAATTCCGTGATGTTGTTCACTTTGCGTTTCTCGATGCGAACAGGGCCCTTGAGGTCTTCATTGAACAACGTATGCCGGTTCCCGATCCTAATGCTCGCTCCTTCATGAATAATCTTTGACACATACACCGAAGGGGTTTCCTTGGCGCGAGCCTGTGCGATCATCGCGTCGCGACTCTTTTCTATCTCGGCTACTTCCGCTTCCAACTCGTCAGCTTTATAGAGGAGTTCCGTCGCACGTTCCTTCTGGTCTGGTGTCAATCGCTTCAAGTTTGCCATCAGCGGCTGGACCGTTTCCCGGATTTTCTGAACGGCTTTTTTCTTTTCGTTTATTTGAGCGTTGTTCTTTTTGACTTCTTGGAGAACTTCTGCATGAATGCCCACTGCGATCGAGGTTGGTACGCCAGCTTCGCTTCCCAAGACGTCCACCTGGGCTCCCTCGCGCGCGTAGACCTCGCCGCCGATGACCGCTCCGTGAGGAGTAAGCAGCTTGCCGTTGGTGTAGAGTCGACTGTTCATGATCGATTTACAAATCGTGATGTTGCCGGCAGCACACAAGTCCGCTTCGTCGCAGAACCGAGCGACAATCTCGCCTTCAGCAGAGACTTTGCCTTTGTGGTGCCCAAGAATACCTCCGCGAATCGAGATGTCGCTCTTTGCTTCGACAGAAGCAGCCTCAACTGCACCGCGGATGCTAACGGACTTTTGGGAACACACTTCGAACTGGTCGTGAACGGTCCCGCTGATATCGACATCAACGCATGAGTCGACGGACCCGCTCTCGAAATCCACATCCCCTTTGATATCGAGGACGGGCGTAATGGCCAACTTATTGTTTGTTTGTTGCACGCGGCCGGCGATAACGGCCTTGATGACCTTTGGATCTTCGGACGACTTGGTTACACCATCCCCTAATTCGATTTCCAAAGGGTGTTGGGTGGGTTTGATGGGATGGCCGTAAATATCGATTCCGTCTTGGCCTGGAATGGCTGGGGTGAGTTCACCGAGAATCGCGTCGGCTTCGATGGTTAGGATCGAGTTGAGCTTGTAGTAGTTGATCGGCGCGTCGTCTTGCCAGCCCTGTGCCATTTCTTGAAGTGATGGGTTCCAGGTGAACTCCGCATCTTTGGGTTCCGTTGCCGGTCGTCCTTCGGCCAGCAGGAATCGATCGGGAAGATCGTTGCCCGAGGCAATCAGTGCGAGCAGTTCATTCACGCGGGTGGTGACGGTCTCGTTGACGACAATATTGGCTTGACGTAAAGCGCCGATGAGTTCGTCTGCGGTCCATGCCGTCGCGTCGGCGGGATCGGGCAGGCCGATGAATGCCTGTACCCGATCCTGCGACACGTCGATGGCAAGACGGCTTGTCACCGCTGAAGCTTCCGTAGTGATCTCATTGCTCATGGCAGAACTCTATTCCGGGGGATAATGAGTTCTCCCTGCTTCGATCAACAAGTCATGTCGACGCATGTCGCTGCACGACACGCCCGCTGATCTTACACCCGATAGTTGGTGCGTCAGGTATCGCCATAATGGTTTTGCACGGTACCGTCTGGTACACGTTCAAAGACGATGAGCTATTACGACTCAACCGCCTGTTGCACCTGAATGAGCTCTTCGCTCGTAAGTACCTCGTCAATATCCAAAAGGATCTTGACGTCGTCCTTCACCTTGCCCATCCCAAGAATGAAGCTTGTATCGACCGAGGACCCCAATTGAGGCGGCGGTTCGATATCGTTACCTGGGATGTCGTGCACTTCCTGCACGGTGTCGACGATGATACCCACAAGCATGCCGACATCGACAACGATGACGCACGTTTGTTCGTTGTACTCGGCACGCGACAAACCGAATTTCGTTCGAAGATCGATGACCGGGATCACCTTGCCCCGGAGATTGATAACGCCTTCGACGAAGTCGGGGGTTTGCGGCACCTTGGTGATGTCCATGATGCCGATGATCTCGCGCACCTTGAGAATTTCGACACCGTGCTCCTCGTCATCCAACAGGAAAGTGAGATACTTCCCGCCGAGATCACGAGTGGACTCGTGTTTTGTTTCCTGAGCAGACGGGGCATCCAATACAGCGTCCATATTGATCGTCTCCTACGTAAGTGCAGGCTCGGCCGTCGCCGCTGCACTGCGATTAGTGATTTCTGATGCTACCGCCGTCGCGGGGGGATCGACGTTTTGTGTTTCTTCTTCGTCATTGAGTTGGTTGGTTCGGTTTTTCGATGACGATTGTCGACGGGCTTGATGGGATTCTGCCACACCGGAGGCTTCCAGAATCAGGCCGACTTTACCATCGCCAAGGATGGCTGCACCCGCTATCCCAAGCAGGCCTTCGAACCGTTCGCCAAGCGACTTGATCACGACTTGTTGTTGTCCGATCAGTTCCTCGGCGATGAGGCCCACGGATTTTCCGTCGCATTGCGTGATGACCACCATGGCTTCGCACGGATCGATTCGTCCACACAGGTTGAACAGTTCACCGAGCTGAATGAGCGGAATGAGTTGCCCCCGTACGTTGAGGACTTCGCCGGCATGTTGAACCGTCGTGATCTGGTCGTGTGTGGGGCGGAGCGATTGTTCAATGGCAATGGTTGGGATGATGAGCCGTTCCGTACCCACGCGGATGATCATTCCATCGATGATCGCCAGGGTTAGCGGCAATCGGATCAAAAACGTTGAGCCGCGTCCTTTCTCTGATCGGATTTCCACCTTGCCGCGTAACTGCTCAATGTTTCGCTTTACCACATCCATGCCGACGCCGCGGCCGGAAATATCGGTAATCTTCTCAGCCATGGAGAAACCGGGCGCGAAGATCAGGTCGAAAGTCTGTTGTTCCGAGAGCTCCTCACCCGGTTGCACGATGCCGCGTTCGATTCCCTTGGCGATCAATTTGTTCGGGTCGAGCCCCTTCCCGTCGTCGCTGATTTCAATGACGACGTTGCCACCCTGATGGGACGCGGCCAGATGCACATATCCCACAGGCTTCTTCTTAAGGGACCGGCGAACATCGGGTGTCTCCACGCCGTGGTCCACCGCGTTACGCACCATGTGCATGAGCGGGTCACCGATTTGCTGGATCACATTCTTGTCCAGTTCGGTGTCATCGCCAGAGATCGTGAGCTGAACCTCTTTACCCGCTTTGCGGGACACATCGCGGACCAGTCGCGACATCTTCTGGAAGGTCGGACCGATCGGAACCATTCGCATCGCCATGGCGAGCTCTTGTACGTCGCGGACGATTTTCTCGACCTGTCCCGCGTCTTTTGTCAGTTTCGTGCTGGCGGCGACTTGTGGATTCGCGATGACTTGTGTTTGGGCGATCACCAACTCGCCCACCATGTCGACCAGCGCGTCGAGTTTGGCCGTTTCGATACGGACGGATTGGTCGCCAATGGGCTTCTGACTGGAGGTGGATGTTGCCCCAGGTTGGGGACCTGTCGCTTCCTGCTTCTGGGCACGAATGGCTTGGCTGACCTGTCGTGGTGTTGTCACCTTCATGTCGACCAGAATCTCGCCAACCTTCTTGTCGGATAGCTTGGATTTTTGGGCCTGTACCGCTGCATCCACCGCCTCACTGGCCACCGCGCCTTGCGCGACCAGGTGTTCACCCACCTTCTCGGGTGCTTTGGGGCTTGTTTCGGTTTTGGGTGAGGGGGCACGGCCCGCTACCATGTCGCGAAGTCGGCCGATCATTTCCGTGACCGGCGGCTGGGCGACCACGTCACCTTCCGGCTTCGCCATGTAGGTGGCGATGAGAGACACCTGCACCTTGAGAATGTCAACCGCATCAAAGATCACGTCCGTAAGTATCGTGTCGATTTGTCGCTGGCCTTTTCGGCCTTGGTCCAGCAGTGTTTCCGCCTCGTGTGCAAGGCAATTGACGTCGCGGAGGTTAAGAAAGCCGGCCATGCCTTTGATCGTGTGGAACGGGCGGAAGAGGTCGTCGATCTTGCCGGCATCTTCGGGGCACTGTTCCACATCGAGCAATGCTGCTTCGATCGCTTCGATGTGTTCCGTCGCTTCTTCGACAAAACCTTTGACGAAATCAAATTCCTTGGGATCGATTGTCAGCGGCACCGGCTCGTAGGATGAATCACCCGTCTGGGCCGACGGGGTTTCTGCAGGAAGTGTGGACGTTTCGGATGATGCTGGCTCGGGCACAACGTCTTCGGGTGTCTCTGCCGTTTCGGCGCTGGAAGGTTCCTCGTCGAAGATGTTGGAGAGTTTGGTTGCGATATCGCCGGCGTTAGCCATCTCGGCGCGAGTTGGACCTGCCTCGTTCTCGGATGAGGCGGAGGGGGTCGTGTCCTTGCTGCTCGCAGACGTATGCTCACTCTCCGTGCATTGACCCTCAGGGGACGACGCCAGTGCAGAAACGGCCTCCGTGATGGCGGCAAATGTTGCTGTAGGATCTTCCGTTTCGCCCAGGATCAGGGCTTCCAACTTGTTGGCTAAGGTCTTTGCCTGTTGGATGATCGCTTCCAATCCCGTGGCACCGCTGCAACCCGATTGGCCTGCAAGCGTCTCGCACCATTGATGCATTTGGGCCAAGCCACTGAGGTCATCTTTGTCGATCTGATGGACCGTGTCGTGCAGCCTCGTGACTAACGACGGGACATCGGTTCTTTGTGCATCTGGGCCTTCGATCGTCATTGCAGTCCTCTCGTCTTGCTGCTCCAGTTTTTCGGCGAGGCGTGCAGATGAGGACGCCCCAACAAGAACGCTTAGGCGCACTATGCTCGCGACTTTATCTTGCCTGACTTGGTGACAGATATCTTTAGCAGATACCTTTACCCGTCGTGTCGATCGCGGGCGATGTGTGGGCTACTTACTTGGTCACTGGCCACACAACGGACGTGCCACACTCCGGTTTCGTCCGGAGAGCCATTGGGCCCGCAGCGTTTGTATCGGTATTAGGCTGCCATGCCTTAGCTACCAAGATGGACTGACAAAAGTACCCTCTCAGTGCCGCAGCACTGTTTCCAAGGTGTGGGACATGATGGGTCCGGGAATAGCGGCCATCGTGTTACATGGCCGCCGAAGTCCGACCGATAATGGGTGGTAGTATCGGGTGATCACCCCAAATCGCTTGGACTTCATACTGTTTTTGAATCTCGCCTTTTCGGACAACCCACTTTAGGAGTAGTCCCAAGACGGGTAGGGGATTTTTTAGTTTTATCCGACGCGCTGAGAAACCGTCGTCAGGGTTGTGGGAGATCTATTTTTCGTGAGAACCGTCAAACTTTACACTTCTGGTATGCTGTGCCTATACTGCGCACGGTTTATAGGGCGCGTGACCGGCAGGCTGATATGGCACGATCGGCAGGCTGATACGGCACGATAGGTATCGTTTCCCAATCGTACTGATGAACCGCGGAATAGTTGGCGAGGAAATCGTATCGATGACCATGACAAGCGTACACACAATCGGTATCGCCATGAATGGCGTGACGGGGCGGATGGGGACCCATCAACATCTGATGCGCTCGCTCGTCGCCATTATTGAACAAGGTGGCGTCAAGGTCGGCGACAACGAAATCATCATGCCCGATCCGACGCTGGTGGGCCGGAATCCAGCCAAGTTGCAGAAACTGTCGCAGCAGTCTGGCATCGAGAAGTGGACGACCGATCTGGATCAAGCTCTGGCTGATCCGCACAACATCGTCTACTTCGATGCCCAGACGACCGATCGTCGGGTTGCCGCGGTGAAGCAGGCGATTGCTGCGGGCAAGCATGTTTACTGCGAGAAGCCAACGGCTTTGGCTGTCGATGACGCGATGGAGCTGTATCGACTTGCTGAGAAGGCGGGCGTCAAGCATGGGGTCGTTCAGGACAAGCTTTGGCTGCCTGGGATGCTGAAGCTCCAGATGCTCAAGGAGATGGGCTTCTTTGGCGAGATCCTTTCGGTGCGTGGCGAGTTCGGTTACTGGGTGTTCGAAGGGGATACCATCCCCTGTCAAAGGCCTTCCTGGAACTATCGTAAAGCCGACGGTGGCGGAATCATCTTCGATATGCTCTGCCATTGGCGCTACGTGCTGGACAATCTTTTTGGGAACGTCAAAGCGGTGTCTTGTCTCGGTGCCACGCATGTCAAGAAGCGATGGGATGAGAACGGCAAGGCGTATGACTGCACAGCCGACGATGCCGCCTACGCCAGCTTCGAGCTGGAAGGTCCGATTATCGCCCACATCAACTCATCCTGGTGTGTGCGTGTCCGACGCGATGATCTTCTGACCCTTCAGGTTGACGGGACCAAGGGGTCTGCTGTTGCCGGTCTGCGTCAGTGTTTCATTCAGCCGACGGCCGCCACGCCGCGACCCGTCTGGAACCCGGATGTGGAAAGTCCCATCCATTACCTCGATACCTGGACGCCCGTCCCCGCCACCCGGGAGTACGACAACGCGTTCAAGGTACAGTGGGAGCTTTTCTTGCGCCACGTGGTCAAGGGTGAGCCGTTTCGCTGGGGTCTGCTCGAGGGTGCGAAGGGCGTTCAGTTGGCCGAGAAGGGTTTGGAGTCCTGGGACAAGCGTGCCTGGGTCGATATCCCGTGTTTGTCCGCCTGACGCAGCCGCAGAGGCGGGTCTCCATGCCGACCCAGCGACGGCACCGCTGACGATTTTGTGTGGTTGCCGGGATCCGGCTAGAATACGCCACTTAAGTACGACGACCCGAAGGTACATAACATTTCCAGAAGAGGTGACCACCATGATTAAGATTCTGGTCGCAGACCCGTTGGCAGAACAGGGCTTGAAGAAAATTCAGGCGATGGAGAACGTTACGGCAGATGTAAAGCCCGGCTTGGGCGAGGATGATCTGGCCGCCATCGTGGGCGAGTACGACGGCATGATTATTCGTTCCGGCGTCAAGATCACCGCCAAGGTGTTGGCCAATCCGGGCAAGCTTCGCGTGATTTCCCGTGCAGGTGTGGGTGTCGACAATGTCGATCTGGAAGCCGCTACGAACGCGGGCATTCTCGTCATGAACACGCCGGATGCCAACACGCTCAGTACGGCCGAGCAGACGTTATCGCTCGTGTTGGCGATGTCACGGCATGTTCCCAAGGCGGATGAGCATGTGCGCGCCAGGCAATGGAATCGTAAGGCTTTTGTCGGCACACAGTTGGCCGGCAAGACGTTAGGCATCATCGGCTTTGGACGCGTGGGCCGAGCGGTGGCGGCCCGCGCAGCTGCATTCGAGATGAAGGTGGTCGCCTACGATCCTTTTTTCTCCGGCGAAAGCGCGCTGGAAGGCAAAGTGCAAATGGTCAGCTCGGTCGATGACGTGTTTTCCTGCGCAGACTATCTGACCTTGCATACCGTTATCAACGACGAAACCCGCGGTATGATCAACAAGAACACGATCCCGAAGATGAAGGCCGGCGTGCGAATCGTGAATTCGTCGCGCGGTGGCGTGATCAACGAAGCCGACTTGGCGGAAGCCCTCAAGAGCGGCAAGGTGGCGGCAGCTGCCGTTGACGTGTACTCCTCGGAACCCCCCAAAGAGGACAATCCGCTTCTCGATGCACCGAACACGGTTCTGGCTCCGCACCTGGGTGCTTCCACGGCAGAAGCGCAGCTGGCGGTGACGCTTGATGCGGTCGATGCTCTCTTGAGTTACCTGACTACAGAGGAAATTCGATGGGCGGTGAACGTGGCCGGTCTGCCCACGCAGCTATCGGCACGGGATCGTGCGTACCTCGACTTGGCTCGGCGTATGGGTGCCATCCTGTCGAAACTCTGTACCGGCGTGATCGAAACCGTGAGCGTGACGACGCACGGTGAGTCGTTGGCGTCACTAGGTGGGACACTGCAGAAGCAGATTCTCGTCGATCTCTTGAGCCCGCATTTCACCAGTCGGCTCAATCTCATTAATGTGGACGCCTCCGCTAAATCGCGCGGGATCAAGGTGGAGCACAGTGCCGACCTGAGTACAAGTGCCGTTACCGATAGCGTGAGTGTGAAATTGGTGACGCGCGATGGCGCCCACGAGATCTCCGGCGAGATTTTCCTTGACGGTCGCCCCAGGATCATGGCCATCGACGGGTACCAGATGAACCTCGAGCCCGAGGGCGAAATGCTGCTTATCTTCAACGATGACCGTCCGGGCGTGATTGGCGTCGTGGGAACGCTCTTTGGTGACTACAAGATCAACATTGCGGACATGATGCTCTCCCGGCATCAAAACACCGCGCTCATGGTGCTCAAGCTCGATGCGCCGATTCCAGACAAGGCCATGGAAGCCCTCCGGTCGAAGAATCCACCGATTCTGAGGGTGCATCACGTGACATTGGCGCCGATCGCTTCCTGAGTGCCGGCCACCCTGGGAAGGACGGTTGATCCCTCAGTGCGATCGGACAGAGTTCAAGTAGGTATAGCCTTCGAGTCCTCGCTCATATTTCGCAAGGAAGTGTCCGGCCTCTTCAAAGGAGAGGTTGCCGGACCGTACTGCCCCTTCGGCCGTGAGCCGTAAGCGATGGGCCAAATCTTCTGCGGAGTATTGGACGAACGCCAGGACTTCCTTCACGCTGTCGCCCTTGACGACGTGTTCGATTCGGTATCCGCCTTCGGGGTCCACGCGGACATGGACCGCATTCGTGTCCCCGAACAAGTTGTGCATGTCCCCCAGGATTTCCTGATACGCGCCCGTGATGAAGATGCCGAGGATGTACTCGTTACCGTTGGGGGCGTGTAGTTCCAGGACATCTTTGACATCGCGTAGATCGATGAACCGGTCGATCTTACCGTCCGAATCGCAGGTGATGTCTGCTAGGATTGCGCGCCGTGTTGGTTTCTCGTTCAGGCGGTGGACGGGCAGTATCGGGAACAGTTGTTGGACCGCCCAGAAATCGGGTACCGACTGGAAACAGGAAAAGTTGCAGAAGTACGTATCAGCCATGGAGCGTTCGAGCCCTTCAAGGTCGTCCGGCACATAGTCGGTTTCTCGAACGATCCGTAGAATTTTCTGGGCGCATGACCAGAAGATGGCCTCAGCCGTGCTTCGGTCTTCCAGTGACAGCAGTCCGTGTCGGAACAGGCCCATGCATTCATCCCGATAGTGCAGGGCGTCGTGGTAGCTTTCCTGAAAGTTCTTTCGACTGATGTTCTTGTGCACCTCGAACAGGTTGTGGAGTGCATCGGGTTTGTCTTCCGCGATTTCGGCGGGCACGCTTCCCGCATCACCGAGCGAACTTGTCCCCAGGACATTAAATACGAGTACGGAATGGTGAGCGGTAATCGCCCGGCCGGACTCGGAAACGATGATTGGATGAGGTACTTCGGCCGCGTCGCAGGTATCCAGAATCGCGCTCACGATGTCGTTGGCATACTCTTGCATCGTGTAATTGCTACTGCTTGCGAAATTGCTTTGGGAGCCGTCGTAATCAACCGCCAAACCGCCACCCACATCAAAAAACTTCAACGGCACGCCGAGCTTGGACATTTCCGCAAAGATTCGGCAAGCCTCCTCCAGTCCGTCGCGTACGGACCGAATATTGGTGATTTGGCTGCCTAGATGGAAATGCAACAACTGAAGACAGTCGAGCATGTTGGCATCGCGCAGGTAGTTGATGGCCTTGAGGAGTTCGCTGACCCCGAGGCCGAACTTGGATTGGTCGCCCCCGGAGGCTTCCCATCGTCCCGCCCCTCGGCTTGAAAGTTTGACGCGTACACCGATTCTCGGCACGACGTCAAGCCGCCGGGCAGTCTCGATGACGAGCGGCAGTTCACTGAATTTTTCAATCACGACGGTGACACATTTGCCAAGCTTCGTGGCCAGCAGCGCCATCTCGACATACTCTTCATCCTTGTAGCCGTTGCAGATGATGAGCGCTTCCGTTGAATCCAGCAGAGCTAGGACAGCGAGTAATTCAGGTTTGGATCCCGCTTCCAGCCCAAAGTGGTAGGGATGGCCATAGCTGACAATCTCCTCCACCACTTGTCGTTGCTGATTCACTTTGATCGGATAGACGCCGCAATAGCGTCCTTTGTAGCCGTACTCCTTGATGGCATGGCGGAATGCTTCATTGAGGGTTTCCACCCTTGCACGCAGGATGTCGGAAAAACGAATCAGAATGGGGAGTTGAATGCCGCGGCGTTGCAACTCGTCAACGACTTGCTTGAGATCGACGGTCGGGCCGCCCACGCCTTGCGGATGAACTGCCGCGTTTCCGTTGGCATTGATGGAGAAGTAAGGCTTTCCCCAATTGGGGATGTTGTACAACTCCATGGCATCGCGGATGCTCCATTTTCTCATGGAGTCCGATGTATGAAACGTGGGGTTTTTGAGTTTGCCCATGTGACCCCGTCTCCTCTGTATGCCCTGTCAGGCGGCCGTTCTTTCGATCGCCACCGAGCCGTTCCAGGTGCCGTGTCGCCTCCCTTGCCCAAACGCGGGCCAGGGGCGGTATTGTGTTCTTTCTTGAGGGTAGGTCAAGAGGTGACCCGTTCCCACAGCTTTTCGCGCAGCCGGCGAAGCGCCTGTCCGCGATGGCTCACCGCGTGTTTCTGGTCCGGCGACATTTCTGCAGCGGTCATGCCCGACGAGACGATCCAAAAGTGCGGGTCGTATCCGAAGCCGTTGTTACCGCGGGCCTCGTCCACGATTTGTCCCTCGACGAACCCTTCTGCGGTCGCGAGCACCTTCTGACCATCGCTCAGCACCACCGCACAGTGGAACCGTGCAGACCGCTGGTCGGCCGGCACCCTCGCCAGCCTCTCGATCAATAACTTATTGTTAGCCTGATCATTACTGGGTTCACCGGCATACCTTGCCGACCGGACTCCCGGTTCGCCGTTCAGGGTATCAACCTCCAAGCCGGAGTCGTCGGCCAGCGTCCACAAGCCGCTCAAGGAGGCATAATGTCGGGCCTTGATCTCCGCATTGGCAATGAAGGTCGTACCGTCCTCAATGGGTTCCGGCCAGCCCTTGTCTGCGAACTCCGACAACAAACGCCATCGAACCACCGCATCGCCCGCGGATGCGTCATCGGCACCGAGGATCTCGGACATCTCTCGGGCTTTCTTCGCGTTGTTTGTTGCTAGGAGTATGTCTCGGGTAGCCATCATTCACCGATCCCGTGCGTGTAGGTGTGTTTCAATAAGCTCCCAAGTCAGAGGGTTTTCTCGCCGGAAGCCGAACCAATTGTGTATGGGGTGCCACCATAGTGCCATCGGGGGCTTGGTATTTGCGGACGTGTCCGTTTTCGGTGAAGTACTGGAACTCATCCTTGTTCTGGGCGACAAGCTGCTGTACGCGTGGGCCGTATTGCCAACCGTTCGGCGTATCGACGAGATCCGACTCGTTGAAATCACCGACGAAGACGAAGCTTTTTACCGGCTCATGGTAAAAATAGGCAGCGAATCCCCGTTCGCGCAACAGCCGAACGTATTCTTCGGCTGTCTTGCGTCGCTCGCTGAACGTGGGTGTGTTGTAGAAGACAGCAAGCTGCAGCCCATAGGTTCCCACCGCATTTGATACTTCCCATACGGCGTGACTTGAGACGGTCGTCTCATCCACGATGAGTTTCGGGTGGGCGGCCAAGAAAGGGCGACTTTGCGTGGGCTGATAGGTTAGGCTTCGGATCATTTCGATGTCCTGCTGGAACTCCGGTGGAAACACCAGCTGGCCCGTTTCTTTCGAGGCGATTTTGGTGTATTTGCCATACGAGAGGGTACTGCCCGATACGGTCGTCTCGACCTTGACTTTGTTGGCGCGGAGTCCTTGGACTTGGCCGAGCATGGCGGCCATCTTCTTGCAGTAGTCTGCATGGTTGGGTATCTGGGCGGCGTTGATGTGGGCACACAGGATGGTCCAGCGTTCTTTGCCCGAAGACGAGGGCCTGAAAGGCGTGCTCGTTTTCATGGACACGTCACAGCCGCCCACGAAGCTGCAACTGATGGCCATGGCGATCAAGATCGAATGCCGTTTTCGCCGTCCAGATGTCGCAACCTGTGAGCGCCGTTTCATGCGTTTGTTCTCCGTTGCCCTCATCGGTTTGCCGCGGTTTTCTTGGATGTTATGCGTTTGGTCAGGGCTTTTTTCTGTTCCGTGATTAGTCGTCGAATCGCCGACCGGGAGAGCCGCAACATCTGATCCAACTCGTCCTGCGTGAAGGTTCCGCCCTCAGCACTGCCTTGGACTTCGACGAACTTGCCGGAAGCCGTCATGGCCACGTTGAAGTCCACTTCCGCCCGCACATCTTCATGATAATCGAGGTCCACGAGGATACGACCGTCAACTTTACCCACGCTGATTGCCGCCACCGGCTCAATGATCGGGGAGCGAGCGATCCGCTTCTCAGTGAGCAGCCGTTTCACCGCATCCGCAAGGGCGACATAGGCGCCGGTGATGGCTGCCGTCCGTGTCCCCCCGTCGGCTTGCAGCACATCGCAATCCAACCAGATGCAGCGTTCACCCAAAGCTTTCCGGTCCACCACCGCGCGTAACACGCGACCGATCAGTCGCTGGATCTCCGTGGCGCGTCCGTCGGTTTTCTGCCGGCTTCGTGCACGTCGCTGGCCGGTCGAGCCCGGCAACATGTCGTATTCCGCCGTGACCCACCCCAGGCCTTTTCCTTGCATCCATTCCGGCACCGACTCGTCGATCGTGGCGGAGCAGAGAATGGCGGTATCCCCCGCTCGAATCAGAATCGAGCCCGGCGCGAATTTTGTGTATCCGCGAATGATCTCTAACGGTCGGAGCTCCGTTGTTCGTCGTCCATTCGTTCGGCATCTACGCATGGGTGACCCTCATTGATACGATACAATAGTCAGTGGTGTGCTGGCTCGGCGTATGCAATTACCGTTGTTCTGCTGCCACGTCCCTGATCACAGACCGACACATCTCTTCGTTGAAACAAGAGGCGGCAGCGATCGTCGGTTTACTTTGTCTACTTACGATTGTTCACGCGGCCGGCTTAGCAGTATTTCCAGGAGCGCCCGTTGTGAGTGCAGTCGGTTTTCGGCTTGCTTGAAGATGACCGATTGTGGTCCGTCCACCACGCCGTTGGCGATTTCGACGCCGCGATGCGCCGGCAGACAGTGCATGACCACAACGGTACGCTTAGCATGCTGTAAAAGCGATTCATTGACCTGGAAGCCTGCAAAGGCCTTCTCTCGTTTTTCTTGCTCTGCCTCTTGCCCCATGCTGGTCCAGACATCCGTGTAGACCACATCCGCTTGCTTCACCGCTTCGACCGGTTGGGTCGTGGTCTCGATGGTTGCCCCGGTTTCCTTGGCACAGATCCAGGCCGATTCGATCACGGCGGTTTCAAGCGCATATCCTTCGGGGGCCGCGATTGCACATGAGATCCCGGTCTTGACGCAGGCATTCAGTAGCGATCGGGCCACATTGTTCCCATCGCCGATGTAAGCGACCTTCAAGCCCGCCAGCGTTCCGAAGTGTTCCTGAATGGTCATCAAGTCCGCGATGGCCTGACAGGGATGTGCCCAATCACTCAACCCGTTGATTACGGGTACTTTACTGACGCTTGCGAGTTCCACGACAAGTTGGTGGGCATACACCCGGGCCATGATGCAGTCGCACATCGACGAGATGACCCGCGCAATATCACGCACATCCTCACGCTGGCTCACGCCGATCTGATGATCCTCCAGATTGATGGCATGTCCCCCGAGTTGGACCATCGCGGTTTCAAAACCCAAGCGCGTTCGCAACGACGACTTCTGGAAGATCATCGCCAGCACCTTGCCTCGAGACCGAGGTTCCCATTCGCCACGGCGAAATTCTCCCTTTCGCTGAATCGCGAAATCAATCAATGTTTTCAGCACATCGCCGTCGATACTACGGATCGCTAAGAAGTGCTGGAGTGATTGGAGTGGTTCGGGAATCATGCTGTTCATGAGGTCACCAGCTTGCTTTCACACTCTTCCATCGCAGACGTCAACATCTCGAACGCTTCATCCACTTCAGCCGTGGTAAGGGTCATGGCTGGCAAGAAGCGAAGGACCGTTTCCTGTGTGCAGTTGATGCGCAGCCCGCGTTCCAATGCGGCCGACACCATAGGTGCGCCCGGCATCGACAGTTCGATCGCGATCATGAGTCCTCGTCCACGCACCTGCTCGATGAAGCCGAACTTCTCTTGAAGCTGTCCCGCACGCTCGAGAATGTACCGTGACATGGACTGTGCGTGTTCCAGCAGGTTTTCCGACTCGATTTCTTCGAACATTGCCACGGCAGCCGCCACGACCAATGGTGTACCACCAAACGTCGTCGCATGGGTGCCCGGCTTTAACGAAGCTGCTACCTCCGGACGGGCGACCATCGCTCCGATCGGTGCACCGCCGCCGAGTGCTTTGGCCAACGTCATGATGTCTGGCTCGATCGGCGTGTGTTGGTACCCGAACCACTTGCCGGTTCGGCCACAGCCCGTCTGAACCTCGTCCAAGATCAGCAACATCTGATTCTCGTCGCACAGCTCGCGAAGGGCAGGCAGATAATCGTCGTCGGGAATGTTGACGCCACCTTCACCTTGGATCGGCTCGACCAGGACGGCGGCCGTCTCGTTACCGATCGCGTTGGCGACGGCATCGACGTCGTTGTAAGGCACATAGACGAAGCCCGGCACCAGCGGATCGTGCCCCTCGTGGACACGCGATTGTGCCGTGGCCGACATCGCGCCATACGTCCGCCCGTGGAAGCTACGCTCGGTCGTAATAATCTTGTAACGCGTGCGGGCTGTGTGACGGCGGGCAAGCTTGATCGCCGCCTCGTTGGCTTCCGCGCCGCTGTTGCAGAAGAAGCTTTGCCCACCGAAGCCGTGGCCATGCAGCAACTGGGCCAGCCGACCCTGCTCTTGTGTGTAGAACGTATTGTCCACGTGGATGAGCCGACCGGCCTGTTCACGAATCGCTTCGACCACGCGGGGATGACAGTGACCCAACAGGCTGCAACCCCAACCCGGAAACAGGTCGAGGTAACGCTTGCCGTCCGCATCCCACATCTGTGAGCCTTGAGCCCTGACGATGACGACCGGTAGGCGGCGGTAGTTCGGAATCACGCACTGATGATAGAGTTCGAGGGTTGCTTGGGTTGTCATCGTCCACTCCAAAGATGTCGGGTCAATGCTTCGCCGCCGGCATTAGGCGGAAACGGCCATTTTAATCGGATTGCTCCGCTCAGCCAACAGGCGAATCGGTTAGGTCCGCTCGGATTGTGAGATGGCCGATGGATTAGTAGGCCCAGGCGTCGGTGAGATTGAGCATGCCGCCGGGCCCGATTTTGGCGGAGATGATCTGCGAGAGCTTCCAGCCCTCCAGCCGGCGGACACATTGAAGCTTCCACAGGCTCAGGATGTTGTACTGGACCTGGTTGCCGCTTCGCCAGTCGCATGTCGCACTGAACGCGACTACGGCATTGTTCCCATCCGCGTCGATCCGAAAGTTGAAGACCTTGGCCTCGTTGACCTGCCAGCGTTGGAGCCGAACGTTCACGTCGGCCAGGAAGGCTTGTTTGTCCTGATGCCGACGCTGAAGGCTAGCCTGAAAGTCGCTGTCGAGTCGCTCGCCGAGGGCTCCGACATCCCCATCGTCCACCGCTTGGGCCAACGCCTCAACCAGCTGCTCCAACTGTTCGCGATCGGTGACCACCAGACACTGAACCACGATCAACAAGCCGCAGATTACCAGCGTGATCCACAAGCCGTGTCGTGTTGCGGATGTAAACCGCCGTCGATGTACCGCCAACGCAATCGTCACAGCGACGATTTCAGCCACCAGCAACAGCGGAAGCGACTCAAACAACAGTTTGGTAAGAAAATCGATCACAACGGCATGATTTTACGTTGAACAGGGTGACATGTCGCGGCCATTCTCATCTTTATAACGGTTATTCCCGGTTGCACCGGCCGCAATGAGGTCGCCGGGTCCGGTTTTGCGCACAGGCGCAGGCCACGGCTTACTCGGATCATACCACTTATCCAGTACAGCCTGCCAATCGCCCACATTCTTGGCGCCGATGAACCCGTCGCGAACCTCCATCGCATGAGGGTGAAGTTCGCTGTACTTGATACCAAACTTGCGCATGATCCGTCCCGCGACCCGCTCGCCGTACACCTCGACCGCCCACGTGAAGTGTTGCCGAATCGTTGCACCTTGCTCAGCTACGCTCGGCATCGCCGGCATCGACTTGCCTTCGAGCAAGGCCTGACACTCCGCGAACAGCCAAGGATTGCCGATACAGCCCCGAGCGACCGTGACCCCGTCTACGCCTGTTTGCTCCATCATTCGGACGCAATCTTGTGCAACAAACAGGTCGCCGCTGCCCAGCACAATCTTCTCGCCCACGTGTTTCTTCACTTTCGCCAGGAAGGACCATTGGCTCGGCCCCACATAGCGTTGCCGAACCGTCCGCCCATGCACCGTGACGCCGTCGATGCCGATTGCAAAGCTGCCGTCCAGAATCCGAAAGAATCGCTGTTCGCTTTCGACCGAATCGTCCATGCCTCGCCGCATTTTCACGGTTACCGGCACGCGGCCCGCTACCGCATCACAAACATGCTTCACGATTGCCAGGGCGGTCTCAGGCTGCGAAAGCAGAAATCCCCCACGGCAACGCCCGAGCACCTTGCGTACCGGGCATCCAAAGTTGAGATCCACAATGTCGTATCCCGCACACACGAGCGCGTCAGCCGCCCGAGCGAACTCCTCCGGCTCCGCCCCCATGAGTTGCCCACCTACCGGATGATCGTCGTCGGCCACTTTTGTAATGCGTTTTTGCTTCTTTCCGCGGGTAAGTACAGACTGGTCGAGCACCACTTCGTTCAGCGTATAAACCGCGCCGTGCATGCGTGCCACACGGCGCATGGCCAAGTCGCTGTATCCGCTCAACGCGGCCTGTACCACAGGGAAGCCAATCTCAACCGAACCGAGGGCAAACATGAAACCTATCGTACGAAGTCGCCCACACGATCTCAATCCGCGACGGTTCGGTCGCGATTAGAATTGTTTGTTCACTGTCCTCCGACGATGATCTGGAAAGCGGTTTCCTCGAATAGCGGCCACGACGTCACGAGTTGGTCGGACTGCTCGACGAATATGCCGTCCACAAAACGCAAGTCATACGTGCCCGCGACACCCTCCACCTGAAGTGAAAGTGTGGCTACCGTATTTGCTCCCGCAGGGAGAACGGTTTGTGCGACGGCTCCTATATGATTTGCCGCTACGAAGAAATTGCCATATTGATCCGAAAGGAACAGCTCCTGGTAATCAAGTGCGATGGGGCCAGCGACGGCATCCATTCCATATCCCGTTGCGGATGCGGTCGTGAGAGGCTCGAGCAAAGCGTTCGGATCTGTTCCCTGCTCAATCGAAACACCCTCAGCCAAAACGCCCCCAACCCACCAGCTATTCGGTTCAGCAACGGCAGACTCATCGGCGAACCGAATCAAAAGCCAGTCCACAAGCGTGCAGTTGTAGTAACTGGTCAGTTCATAACCTGGGAAGCCATACGAAAACAAGACGTTTGCTTTGTCGCTCCAATCCGACGCGTTGATACTCACGACATTCGCTGCGTTCACGCCAACGATCCCTTCCCATCCCAGGATGGGGCTATCGGTCGTTATCACCAGATCGACGACAACCGTTCCGCCTTCCGCGGGCACATTGACGGTGCTTGTACCGCTGCTGTGCAGCACAAACGACGCACTCACGTTCGCGACCGGTGTCGGCTCGGGTTCCGGTTCCATCGGTTCATCCAACAAGCCGTCGGAATCCATCGCGAGTATCGCCCCGTCGATGCGCAACATCTCGTCACCAGGCGATTCCGGCATCGACATACCTTCTCCTAGCCCGCAATTCGCATCCGGCGTCACTGCCGGTCCGGCCGCACAAAGAACAAACGCATCTTCATCGGCTTCGTCGACATCGCCATCGCGGTCCGCATCCGCATTGTCGCACTCACATGTAACACTGACCGGGTCCCCTATAAGGTCGTACCCAACCGTCAAGCACAACTGCAGGTAAGCGAAATCCGACTGGTCCACG
>Ga0180433_10002817_pt1 | contig 26284 bp, 24 predicted proteins | sample SS_ome_8_FD_132980 | JGI IMG/M metagenome (GOLD analysis project Ga0180433, IMG submission 132980) | Hypersaline lake sediment archaeal communities from the Salton Sea, California, USA - SS_1_D_1 metaG | ecosystem: Environmental > Aquatic > Non-marine Saline and Alkaline > Hypersaline >... | reverse complement strand
GCAACTGCTTCGGGACTTCGAGCCCTTAAGAGTTCAACGATAGATTCGCGCTGCACAGCGTCGACCCGCCCTTTGCTCACTGCCTCTTCGAGCAAGTCCACAGCCGAAACTGTTTCAACGCCGTGATGACGAAGACAGTTCAACACTCTATGCGTAGAAACGGTACCGCCGTGGCAGTTGATTTCGACCAGCTCAGATCCAGTGAAACTCTCGTGGCGTCGACAGACTTTCAACAACACTTCATCGACAAGCTCGTCCTTATGGTAAATATGCCCGTAGTGAGCCTTGTTGGATGAAGCTTGTCGCCAATCAATTTGTTTTTGAGGTCGAAAGAGGCGGGACACAACATCCACTGCAGATGAGCCCGAGACATGTACAATCCCTATGCCACCCTCGCCTAGCGGGGTGACAATAGCTGCCACGGTATCACTGTAAGACATGTCACCTGCTAATTCGAGCTGCTCAGAATCCATTCAAAGCGCTCTCACGGCCGACCGAGTTCTGGCACTGCTCGCGCCCCATCACAGATGGTCGACACTCTGTTCATAGAGAACTCGAATCCCTTCGAGTGCGAGCACAGGAACGATACTATCAAAAGATCCTATCGCTTTCCCTAGCGATTTGGAATCCGATCCGGTCGCAAATACTGTGACGGGGCAATTCAGTTCCGTCTTGATGCATTCAAGCAAGTGACGAACTGCGCCAATACTGCCTATCATCAACCCACTCCGCAATGCCTCTTCAGTGTTTCGCCCAATAGCTCGTCGTGGTGTCCGAAGTCTTACATGAGGCAACAACGCCGTTTGTTCATGGAGAGCCCGAGCAGATAAGCTGATACCACACATGATCGCCCCCCCAAGAAACTCCCCCTGGGAATTGACAACCTGCATCTTCAGAGCTGTGCCAAAATCTACAACTATGCATGCTCCCTTGCATCTTTCGTAGGCCGCCACGGCGCTGCAAATGCGGTCATCACCTGCTTGACCTGAGGATAGTCTGACCGGCATTGATATTGGCAGATCCTTTCCAACAACAAGAGGTTTCATGCCCAACTTCTTCTTTGACCATGCTGCTATCCTTCGACCAACAGGAGGGTTAACACAGGAAACTGCCACGGCGTCCAGCTTGAACGGTATCTTTATCCCCTTCAAGGACAACAACATGCGACTCACCGGCCTGACACTGATCTTATCGCGCCACACGACACGTTTCCCACGGAAGACCGCTAGATCAACCGAAGTATTACCGATATCGATAGCAAGAATGACTGAAGCTGATGTGGTGTGCTTTCTCAAATGATTATTCCGCGGATGCAAGAACAATGCTTTGCTCTTCAGCCCCACGACGAAATCGAAGTTTGACAGGATATGAAAGCTCAATGTCGCGGGACGACAACTCATCCTTCACGCCTATCTCCGTCCCCCCAACGGACAAGGTGAGCAAAACATCTCCGGGCCTAAGCCCGCATAGGGAGGCTGGGGATTCCGGCTCAACACTCTCAACTGCATATCCAGCAATGCCCAGGTTTTCCACATGGGGTCTGGTCTGGACTCCTTCCAGCAGCTTTGCGATGGCCCGGGCCAGAGACATTTTCTCAGAAGACGATGTTCCTTTACTGTTTGCACTCACGTCTTCATCCTCAACATTGGCCTCGTCGGCAGCGGCAACTACCTCGCTTTTCTCAACGCTTAAGCCGGAATCAGACGCTCTGCGTCGAATTCGCTCAAGCTCTCTTATTTCGTCGCTGCTGATCCCTTCCCTGTAGAGTTCGTGCTCTTCATCTCTGTAACTGAATACCACTGTGTCCTTGAGAATGCGTTTCACGACAGCGTCGTTTTCAAGAATATCGCCTTCTTTCACAGAAATCTGGTGCGAAACACCTGATGGAGCGTTCACTTGGAGAACAGCAAAGCCGCCATGCATGGCAGCATCTGGAGGTGCCAATGTCGCAATGACCTTAACTTGACTGGCCAAGGGGCCGCTGGGCCTTCTGCTTTTCCGGCCCGCAGCAACAACCATGCTTTCACCGGTAACTAGCTGCATGATTGGCGCAAAGTCCGAAAACTCAACGCCGCGTCTGCCATCTTCGTTTGCTTGGTCTTTGAAAGGCCTTTCGACCAACTCAGGGTCAACTTTGCGGGGACCATGGTGGCCAAGCGGCAACCTTTTCAAACGCTTCGCCACTCTTGGTGGAAGACGGTCGTGAAGTTTTTGAACCTGTTTGGGCGCAATCATGCCGGGCAATACAAGAACCGCCATGACGAACAGAACAAATGTGGCAAGATAAATGAGGCGTCGAATCAGTTCTGGTCTCATTGCTTTCCTCTCTGAACCGTCGGCGCGAGGCCGCGGCACCAGGTCCTCTGCTACATCAACTTCTTGCGATCAGATCCAACAAGCGAAATGGTCTCTTCTCGGCCGCCAAGATCAAGGACTACTTTGTCTTTCCGTATTCTCACGACACGAACACTGCCTCGAAGAAGACACTGGCCTTCCACAACGGCAACCTCACAAGAGCCACTTCGCAACACAGCCAAGCCGCCAAGTCTATCACAATCAGCAGGCACAAGCGTGACCAATAGGCTCCACTGATTTGCTTCGCGGTCTATATTACCACCCAGATCCAGCTGGCTCTTCTCTCCCGTGACGAACGCCAGAATGGGAGAAAACGTTTTCATCGTATTCGCCGACTCTACCGAGTCATCCGAGTTCAGTTCAAATGCCCGCTCAATCCATCCCCTATTCACTGTGGATGGACCATGCTCATTTGGCAAAAGAGTCTCTTTCAGATGCTCGGCCACCTTTTCGGGAAAGACCCTGTCACAAAGCCTTTCCATACGCTCGGGTGCCACGAGACCTGGCACAACCAGAGCAGCCCATGCAAAAAGCACTACGCTCACCAGGCAAATCAGACGTCTCATGGTCGATGGACTCATCTTCTTGCCCTCCGGATAACTGAAGTGCACATATGTATGCCGCCGGCAATTACATTATAGGAGGTGCACCGTCACAATCCGGTCACTGCACAGGCATATGAGAGTCACATTTCAGCCGAGACACCATCATATCAATGGCACCGCTACTCAGCATGAAAACAATATACGAAAGAGTCGAACAGAGGTCAACTGAGGTGAACCCGCACGCTCAGCGAAAACTCATCGTCTCGCCACTGACAAGCGTGTACGCGAAAACAAAACAACCGCAGACAAAAGACATACTGAAAGCAGTGATCCAATTGCCATGCCCGAGACGGTTCCATTGCCACACCGCTCCCTTGCCAGGTCAACTACTGACCATACAGGCGACACCCCCTTAAGATAAACCAGGCTCACTCCCACCATCTCACGAGCCAAGTAATGCCCAAGTGGCAACATGCCGCACACAAACAACGCAAATGCGACGTAGGTCTCGGCACCCAACCGCCTCTGACACATCGCAAGTCCCCACGTAGCCACGAGCGTGGCTATCGTAAGGACAAATAGATGAGTTTCGAAAACTACACGAGAAGAAATAGCGGACAGGTAAGCGGCAGAAGCAACAATTGGCGCCGCGAGAATTGGCAACAGCATTATTTCGGCAAGAGTGCCAGCAATTGCTCTGAACACACCTCGGACACACGGCTCTTCCTCCCGCCATCCAGGTGATCCCACAAACGGCCAGAAGAATAAAACAAATACAACCTCGGCTATCATGATTGCCGTGTAAGATTGCTCAGCAGAAATGAGAGACCCACCAACGCCGATGCTGTGCCAGGACATCAAACAAGCACCAAACACAACGACCAGCAGGAGAAGCCAGTAGGTGTAGGCCCGAGCGATGGCTTTCATCTAGAACTGTCCTTGCGATGACCTATGCTCGGTAGTGCTGTCGCTTTCTACGAATGAAAGCAGGAATTTCCAGGTTCTGACCGTCAAACAAATCGGTAGAATCGAAACCCTGAACCGTCTCGGAGCCCTGTGAAACAGTCGTCTCCACCACCTCCTGGACTCCGCAGCCAATCAAAGTGACTGTTACCTTTCCTTGCTCTTCCTGCGCAGGGCCAAGACCTACGAGCAGTTCTGCATCACCGACAAATTCGGCCACGGAACGAGACGCAGCTTGAAGCTCTTCAATGGGCAACTCCTCACCACCTCGCACAAAAACCAGCACTTGAGTGGCCCGGCGAAGTTCTTCGGGGTACAAGAATGACGAAGAAAGGGCGCGTCGTAAAGAGCGCTCCAATCCGCCGGCACCGTCTGCCTCCCCGACTCCGAGCACAGCAAAACCCGAAGAAACAAGCGCTCGACGAAGGACTCCAAGGTCAAGACTCATCTGAGCCCGGCCTGCAGCAATCTCCATGAGAGCATGGATGCCCCCAGCTATCTGCTGGTTCATTCTGCGCAAGACATCTTTGGCCGAAACATCAGAGCCATAGAGTTCCGAAACATCGCGATTCGGAACACGAATGACCGCGTCAGATAGACTCAGGGCGAAGTTGATCGCCTCCTTCGATGCAACCGTACGCTTGTCACCTTCGAACTCCAACGGTTCTAGGGCAATGATTACGGCCAATCCACCGTCGGACCGAGAACACTTCGCAACAACTGGTGACGCTCCAGCCCCCGTCCCTCCGCCGAAGGAACCTATGATCAGCGCAAACTCATTCTGCTCCAACGCTGCCGTAATCTCGTTCGCAGACCGTTGAGCGGCAGCATACGCAATCTGAGCGGCCCGACCGCTGCCGGCGCTTTGGCCGGCGAGTACGAGTCGTTCCAGGTTGGAGCTGTGGGTTGTAGCTTCTTGTGTGTCTATACCGAGATAACGCACGCCGGATAGGGGATCAGCCGCAAGCTGCTCAACAACTTTGCAGCCAACACCGCCGACACCTATGATATTGAGAGCGCCATCCACTGATGGATCTCGCATGCAATTCCTCTTGTCAGAATGTGTTTCGGATCCAACTGCCGATCCATTCGGCCGTTCGGGCAAGAACTCCTCCTCTGGCCTGTCTTTCCTGCATTTCCTTCCGCCGCCGAAGCACGCCTTCCGAGAGCAATCCTACTGCTGCCGACAATTCAGGATTCCCGGACACACCTTCCATTTCAGATAGTATTTGAGGTTTGCCAAGACGTACAGGAGTATTGAAGGCATCTCTCGCTTTCCGCAAGATCCCGCTCAACCGAGCTGTTCCGCCCGTCAAGACCACGCCAGCTCTCGGATAGTGGTCCATTCCTGCTTGTTCCAAACCCCTCTTAATGAGAGAGAAGATGTCATCGATACGGAACTCAACAATCTCGACGAGATCACCTACCGAAAGCTCTTCAACAGATTGACCGTCCATTCTCCCTGCTTCAAAAGTCCTGTCGCGCTCCTCTCTGGACATCCCGACTAGGCTGGCCGAGGCCAGCTCGAGCTTCACGCGTTCAGCTTCCTGCAACGAGATATTGAGTCCAAGGGCTATGTCATTGGTTACATGGTGCCCACCAACAGGCAGGATCTGAGAGTGTCTCGGAACTCCGGAACTAAAAAATGCGACATCGGTAGACCAACTCCCGATGTCGACCAGTATTACGCCCAGTTCACGCTCGTCGTCTGTGAGTACCTCACGAGCCGTGGCAAGTGGCTGAAAAACGAAGTCTTCCGCCCGATAATCGGTTTCCTCGATGCACTTCGCGAGGTTTGACATCATTGCCGCGGTATCAGTAACCAAATGCACTTCGGCTTCGAGTTGCATTGCTGTCATGCCGACGGGGTTATTTACACTACATAGGTGGTCGAGGCAGTACCGCTGTGGGACTGCGGAAATCACCTGGCGTTCGTTGGGCAGAAAGACGCTTTCAGCCGCCGTAAGCGCTTTGAGTCGGTCAGCCTCGCCTATCAGCCTGTTCTCACTTGTAACAGGTATACATCCTCGAGAATTGAAGCCACGCGTGTGACAACTTCCGACGCCTACAAAGAGTGTCTCCACCTCGACGCTGGCATTCTCTTCTGCTCTCCGAACAGCGGTCGCCACGTCAGCCGCTCCCTGCTGAAGGTCGGTTACTTCGCCACGCCGAAACCCGGACGTCTGGCTTTCGCCGATGCCAACGATCTTGAGCTGATCGCTATCTCCCATCTCCGCTATCAAGCAACGAACATGTTCTGAACCAAGGTCCAGACCTACCACGTATTCGGGCGCCGATGCATCCATATCCCTCTTATCCCCGCTACGCTCTTTTCTATGCATGTCTCTGGTCGGAAAGAAACACCTCACAAGGGAGGCGCACAGTCTCTCTCAGGTCTATCTAGTTCGGGACAACACCACCATCCAAAAATCGAACCACAAGGTCCATTCGGGTCGGAGTGGGGTGCTGTCGCAAAAGCCAGTCCAATTGCGAGACTTTCTCGTCAACCGAATGTTCGCCAAAGGCATTGCTCCGCGGTGACCTGCCCCACAAGATGCGCGCCTGCCTGTCGGTTACGAGCACTATTTCACTCTGACGCGGATCAGCAACGCCATTCTTATTTGAAAGGTCCACTTCCACGATCTTCACATTCTCCATGCCCTGGCAGGTGCGTACTGCATTCAACGTAGCAATGGCATCCAGGATATCCCCATCCTTCCACACTCCTGTGGTTGGCGGTGGTCCGACTGCGACACCTGTCAACAGCGGCGCCTGCACTTCGTCGACCGGCCAACTGCCGTATTGGACGGGCAAGTGAATGGCGTCTCTGTCAACTAAATGAATACGGCCTCCGTGCCTGACAGCAAGAATCGGCTGGCGAAGATCTACGGAAATGCTGATATTGTTCGGATATGCCTTCCGCACGCGAAGGACTTTGCGAACCCAGGGACTCGAGCGATACGCGTCCGCCACTTTTCTTGTCGCATGCAGATCGAGCCCAGTCAACTCTTCTTTGAACTTGATTGTCGCATTAATCCTGGCTGCCATCTTCTCGCCACACCAGGATGGCCACTGGGTCAAACGAAGACTGTCTTCATCTATGTCGTACTGTCTCTTGAGACTCAGCCGTTGCCACGCCGTCGTCCCCAGTATCCCGAATACGACTATTGCAAGAACTAGCGGTACCACGCGCAAGGAGGATTCCATTCCTCCGCCCGCAAACCATTCGACAGCGCGTTTCAACGCAGTCATGACATATGAATGGTCCGAGTTGCGCGTGCTCCTTCGTTTTGTTTTTGTCTTTTTTCTTCTCTTTGCCATAAGATTATTGTCGTGATGCAAACGACGGATTTCCCTAACGCCCTCCGGTAGAAGGTGCAACTGCTCTATGCATGCTCATTGAGTCAGTCCTTGCAGAGGTGCTTGCAAGCATACGCTTGCACAGATCCACAAATGAAATGCCCGCTGCTGCGGCTGCTTTTGGAAGCAGACTGTGCGAGGTCAGGCCCGGTATCGTGTTGACTTCAAGTACACACGGTCCGTTTTCCGCATCAAGGCGAAGATCAACACGACTGAAATGTTTGCATCCCAAAATGTTGTGGGCCTTGACGGCAATCCTTTGCATTTCTCTCTCAAGCTCGCCACCAACCGGAGGGTCGAGGATGTATTCAGTCTCGTTGCTGATGTACTTCGCCTCATAATCAAAAGTATCGCAGGGATATCTTATTTCAATAACGGGAAGCGGCTCGTCGTCAAGAATGCCAACTGCAAACTCAGCGTTCGGAAGAAAGCTCTCCACGATTACGCGATCATCGAAAGACGCAGCATCTGCCATCGCAGGAAGAATTTCAGCCTCGGTTCTTACAATATGTACGCCTTTGCTCGATCCCTGCGCCACTGGTTTGACGACAACCGGAAAGCCCATCGTCCTGGCCAGGTCCTTGGCGGCCTCGGGTTCGAAGGGTTCACTGAGAACAATACCTGCCGGCGTAGGAACTTCTGCTTCGGAGAAAAGCGCTTTTGAAATTTGCTTGTCCATTGCAGCCTTGCTCGCCTCTGGTCCTGATCCCGTGTAGGGAATAGCCCGGGCCTCGAGCATGCGTTGTATTCCGCCATCTTCCCCAAAAGTGCCGTGCAGAGCGATAAAAGCGGCGTCGCAACGACTCTGTGTATCGTCCAGAAGCTTCTCTATGTCACCTTTCACATCAACTTCGATGACATCAAGTCCGGCCTTTTTCAGAGCGGCAGACACTGCGTGTCCGCTCTTGATAGACACTGGCCTTTCAGCGGAAACACCTCCAAGCAATACTGCCACAGTCCATGGCTTGTTGCCCATTGTTTACTTTTCACTCCTCTTCACAGGTTTCTTGGACTCTCGAAACCCCACATCTGCACTTCAGGTCTGAGCGCAACATCAAAACGCTCTGCAACCTCACGCCGCGCCGTGGCTATCAGAGTCAACACGTCGCGTGCGCTGGCTTTGCCGCAGTTTACGATGAAATTTGCATGTTTTCTGGAGATCCGAGCGCCACCAACCCGAAGGCTTTTGAGTTGTGCGGCGTCAATCAATTTGCCAGCACTTTCTCCCGGCGGATTCTTGAAGATACAACCGGCATTCTTGGTAGACATTGGTTGCGTCTTCTTCTTGTCTCCCAAAATCACTCGGCAACGGTTGCTGACATTCCCGGGACGGCACTCTTCAAGATCAAATGTGGCCTTGGCTATGACTGTTCCTTTGAGAGCCGAATCACGGTGGCCAAAACAGATGTCTTCCCGTTCAAGCGTTTTCAAGGAGCCATCTGACTCTATGATCGTTACTGTGCGCAAAATGTTGCTTACTGTGCCGTGCCTTCCTCCGGCGTTCATCGCCAAAGCTCCGCCCACTGTACCGGGAATCCCAACACACGGCTCGAAACCAGTCAGTCCCCAGACCGTGGCCAAATTTACAACTCGAGGGAGAAAAGCGCCGGCTTCAGCGAACACTGTTGTGCCGTCTCGATCGACTCGGCTCAACCTCCTCGTCGAAACCACAATGCCTCGCACACCGCTGTCGGATACCAAGACGTTGCTGCCCCGACCGAGAACGTACAGGGGCAGGTTCTCACCATGCCACATTGCCACGACATCGCAAAGCTCATCAATGGTTCGCGGGGTTACCAAAACCTGGGCAGCCCCACCGATACCAAACGTCGTATGCGATGCCAATGGTTCTTCTAAACGAGTGATCTTCTCGAATTCTCCAAACGTCAAAGAAATCTCCTAGTTTGTAACCTGACGCATGTTGTTGGTTTCCTCGAGCATAGCCAAAAACTCCGGTCCTACCATATTCACGTCGCCGGCACCCAAGGTGATTACCGTATCTCCCGGCTGCACCATGTCCAACAGTCGCTCAGCCACTGTCCCAAGGTCGGATGCCATCTCACATCCCACCATTCCTTGTTTCTCGATTTCGCCTGCAATTAACGAAGAATCTACGCCTTCTATGGGTTTCTCGCTGGCAGCATAGATCGGCGTCAGCAGCAGATGATCAAGCTCATCGAATGCGCCGCCGAACTCGACATTGAGTTTCTGTGTTCGTGTGTATCGATGCGGTTGGAAGATGCCGATGAGACGCTTGTTTGCGATCCGACGCGCCGCTTTCAGCGTCGCCCTGATCTCTCTGGGGTGATGTGCGTAGTCGGTCCACACGGACACACCACAGCTCTTTCCCTGAAGTTGAAGACGTCGTCCGACTCCTGTCGTATTGATGAATGCTCTGCGAATGTCTTCCATGGGAATATCTAGTTGACAAGCAAGAGCCACAACCGATACGGCATTCTGGACATTGTGCTCGCCGGGTAGTGACAGGACAAACTCGCCCAACGAGTTGGAGCCGGTGACCACTTCAAATATTGATTTGTCCGACTCAAGCCGAATGCAGCGGGCGCGAAAGTCCGCGCTGTCAGAAATCCCGTATGAGATCTTCTTACCCGGCCAATCTCCAAGCAGAGACTGAAGCTCAGGATCATCAGCGCAGGCAATCACATACCCATTTGGTTGTGTCTGGTGGATATATCGGGAAAAGGTCTCGCGAATGTGATCGAAGTCGCGGTAGTAGTCAAGGTGCTCGAGGTCGACGTTGGTAATGATTGAATATGTCGGTCTGAATTCCAACAGTGATCCATCACTTTCGTCAACCTCTGTTATGAAGTAATCGCCTGGTCCGACACTCCAGTTCCCGCCGGGAAGATCGACGTTGCCTCCGACCATCACCGTGGGCAACAGACCGGCAGTTATCAAGGCATTGGCTGCAATCCAAGTGGTCGTCGTCTTCCCATGGGCGCCAGCAACGGCTACAGTCTTCTTGCCTTGCTGAAGACGAGCGAGCATTTGTGCGCGCGTGAGCGTCGGGATTTCCAATTTGCGTGCGTGGCGAAGTTCAGGATGATCGGCCTTGATCGCAGACGAGTAAACGACGAGACTGATGTCTTCGAGGTGTTCGATGCTATGCTGTCCGTAACACTGGCATCCAAGAGTTCGCAGAATTTGCGTCTGCTCATTATCCCGCAAATCACAGCCACTCACCTTCGCGCCAAGTTGTGAGCAGATGCCGGCAACTGAGCTGACGCCAATTCCGCCGATTCCGATGCAGTGAATCTTTTCATCACAAATGGCCACTTCAGGTTTCCTTTGCTTTCTTACTTGATCCCAGGACTTACCTATAGCGCCGCCGCCCGGGACATACTCGTATCTGGCTGTCTCTTCGCAATTTCCAGCAGATGATCCACGACAATGCGAGCTGCATGTGGAGTGGCCAGCGACAGTGAACTTTGCTTCATCATCTTCAACCTAATATCATCCCACAGCAGCCCTGAAATCAGTTCGTTCAGTTTCTCCGGCTCAAGTTCGCTCTGCCGAATCAAGATTGATGCGCCTTTTTCAACGAACGCAGCAGCATTGTAAGTCTGATGATCATCGGCACCGTGCGGGTACGGTACGAGAATGGACGGAACCCCCGTCGTGGCCAATTCGGCCAATGATGTTCCGCCCGCTCGACACAGGGCAAGATCGGCGAGTGCATAGGCTGCGTCCATGTTTTCCAGGAACTCATCAACGCGCGCAACAATCTTATTGCCCGCGTACGCGGCTCGGACTCTGTCAATCTTGTGTTTGCCCGCAATATGGATGATCTGGAAAGACTTGCGACGCTCTGCGAGCAACGGAGCGATAGCAATCATTACTTCATTCAGCGGCAAAGCTCCTTGGCTACCACCCAAGACGAGCAACGTCCGGAGTCCTTCTTCAAGGCCGAGTTGTTTCGCGGCAATGTCACGTTTGCAGGACCCAATCCTCTCACGAACCGGGTTTCCCGTAAGAGCTACTTTGTTCTGTTTTAGTCGCGGAACTGATTCGTGAAACTGGCAGCACACCTCATCGCTCCACCGAGCAAAGAGCTTCGTCGCTCTGCCGGGTATCACGTTTTGTTCGAGAAGCATCAACGGCAAACCCCGCACCGCAGCCAAAGTCGCCGGACCAGCGCAGCCGTAACCGCCCAATCCAACAACAACATCTGGCTTGAACTTTTTGACGACTCGCCTGGATTTCCACATGGATTGAAGAAGCCAGAATGCTTGCGCCGGCAACGTCCATTTTCCCTCACCGGGAGTTCTGCCGCCTAGGCCAACGCGTCTGAAGCCAGAGCTTTCGACCATGAGCCGCTCGATTCTCTTGTCAGTTCCGATGAACATGATTTCGGAATCGGGCATTCTTCGCTGCAGTTCTTCAGCAACTGCAAGACCCGGGGTCAGGTGACCGCCTGTTCCTCCGCCGGCAAAAAGCACTCTGATCGGTTTCATTGTTGCACCGCCATTTTTCGCGCCCCGAGCATGTCAGGCTCCTTGGTTACGCGACAGTGTTTGTCTATGTTGAGAAGCAGTCCCACCGAGAACATCGTGAGGATCAAGGAGGAACCTCCGAAACTTACAAATGGAAGCGGCAAACCCTTTGTGGGCATTGAACCTGTAACGACCGCAATGTTCACAAGAGCCTGTAGTCCGATCTGGCAGAGAATGCCGCAAGAAAGCAATGTCCCAAAAAGGTCCGGTGCATGCCGACAGATTCGCATCCCTTGCCAAATCAATATGCAAAAGAGAGCGATCACTGTCATAGATCCGACAAATCCAAACTCTGATCCGAGAATGGCAAAGGCAAAGTCTCCTCGCGCTTCCGGTAGATAAGATAATTTCTGCAAACTAGCTCCCGGCCCAACTCCCGTCGTCCCACCGAGGCCAAGTGCAATTAAAGACTGGATCAGGTGGTACCCTTTGCCCTGAGGGTCTTCCCAGGGATTGATGAATGCGAGTACTCTATCCAGACGATACGGGGCCATCGCCACAAGAAAAATCAAAGCCGGAGCGGCCAACACAGCGATCAGGAGGCAGTGAGAAAGACGAATACCCGCGACAAAGAGCATAGCGCCCAAAGTCATCGCAATAAGCACAGCCGTCCCGAAATCGGGCTGCATCATCATCAGTATGAACGCAACACCGACAACAATGACCGGCGGCATAAATCCCTGCAAGAATTCCCTGATATGGCCCTGCTTGCGGGTCAGGAATTCAGCCATGTATATGACCAGGCACAATCTCGCCAGTTCAGCCGGCTGAAAACTCAACTTGCCGAACCGAAACCAGCGCCGTGCACCGTTTACCTCAGTACCAAACACGAGAACAAGAATCAGCATCAGCATTGCAACAGCAAGAAGCCAGAAGCTCTTTTGTCCCAGCTTGTGATAGTCAATATGTGCCGCCAGAATGAGTGCCGCCATCGACACCAATACGTAGATCACTTGTTTCTTGATCAGATTTGCGGTTTTGGCCCCTTCGGCCGCAGGAACAATGCTCGCGCTGTAGACGGTCAGTATCCCGAAACACAATAGGGTCAATACAACGCAGAGGATTATTTCACTTGCGCGCTTTAGCGGTTCATTGATTCCGGCAATTCCTTTGAACCTGGTCAATTTAATTTCACCATCAACTTCATATAGTCGTCATCAAAACAATTGTTTGAACAACTTCGTTGTGAAGCATAGCCCACTGCTTCAACTTCATTCCTATCAACCTTCACGTGCTTTGTCGCTTTCAAGCTAGTCCGCGTCGGAGTCGCCCGATCAGTCGCTTGTGAATCTGGCAGACTCTCGATTCCGTGAGGTTGAGTATCTCGCCGATCTCTTTCATGGTGAGCTGGTCATAGTAGTACAACAGCACAACATGACGTTCGACCTCGTTGAGCATCCGAGCTGCTTTCTCGGTCAGCTCCTTCGATTGTGCCACCTTCACAGGATCTATCCCCCTCTCATCTGCGACGAGCTCGATAGGATTCATCTCCTCCCCGGTCCGTCGGCAGACACGTGCCGCATCGAGCGAGTAGACACTTATCTCTTTCCCTCTGAGTGTCTTACGTACCTGATCAATAGAAACGCCCAATGCCTGTGCAACTTCACACTCCGTCGGTTGTCGGTCCAGTTTCCGGCGCAACTTTTCTGCGGCCCTTTCCAACCGATGAATTTTTCCCCGAAAGGCGCGCGACAAGCGATCAAGTCCTCTCAACTCGTCAAGAATCGCCCCACGAATCCGTGGCCTGCAAAACGTTTCAAACTTGACGCCTCGACAGGGATCGAAATTCTCGACAGCCTCTATCAGGCCGATCATGCCCGCATTTTCCAAGTCGCCCAAAGCAACAAAATGCGGCAACAGCGCTCGCATGTTTTCGGCTGTACTCTTGACTATCGGAAAGTAAGACTCGACTAGCAGATTGCGGTGGTAAGTATCGCCGTTCTCCTGGAAGCCTTCCCAAGAACTTTTGATATCGTTCTTCATCAGGCACCCTCCGACAGATGCTGTTCGTACTCCGAGACGCGATAGGACTCGTACTTCTCTTGTCGTCGTTCCGCCTCTTTCCCACCTGCAACAGGCCCATAGACATCTTCAATTGCGGACAAAAGGGCCTCAAGCTTCATCCCGCGCGATCCTTTTAGCAGAAGCGTGTCATTTGGCTCCACCCACTCGGGAATGAGTCGACAAGCCTCTTCTGTGCTTAAACAACCTCTCACGCTCTGAGGATCCATCCCCGCTCGCACTGCTCCCTTACCTGCGTCAAGAGCCAAAGCTCCAACTGTCCAGAACTGAGTGAGAGATTCTTGAGCAGCGCGTTCGCCAACTGCAGAATGCAATTGCCCGGAAGCGGCTCCAAGCTCCAGCATGTCACCAAGGACCAAAACCTTGCGGCCACAGCATTTCATCCTGCCATACTCTTCGATTGCCGCTGAGACCGATGTCGGGCTGGCATTGTATTGGTCAGCAATAACCGTGACAGAACCACAGCGGTACATTTCCATTCGCATTGGCGGAAGACGAAAAGAATTCATCCGCTCCGATATTTCCGTCAGTGTAAGACCAAACTCCCTTGCTACGGCCACAGCACCCGCAGCGTTGAGAGCATTGTGACGGCCCGGCACATTCAGGCAGAATCGCTCACTGTCTATGATGAATGAAAGCCCTTTCTCCGAGGCATCCAAGTAATCAATGCGAACGTCGGCATCCGAAGACTCGCCATACATGATTACCTTGCACCCGGCAAGCTTTGCTATGTGACGACACCATTGATCATCCGCGTTGAGAATCGCAATACCTTCGGAAGGAAGTCCCGCAATGAGATGGCCCTTTTCCCACGCCACACCCCATCGACTGCCAAACCGCTCGAGATGAGCATCGCCTATACACGTTATGAGTCCGATGTTGGGCTTGACTATCTTGGATAGCGATTCAATCTCTCCAAAATCATTTGCTCCAATCTCTACAACAGCAAATTGATCCTGTTCCGCAATCTGGAGAAGTGTGAGGGGTACGCCGATGTCATTGTTGAAACTCTTTGGCGCCTTTACGCCGGGCAGCTTTTCGCTGAGCAGATGAGCTATCAGTTCTTTCGTTGTAGTCTTGCCCGCACTTCCCGTGATCGCGACAATTCTGCAACTGATAGAGTGCCGGTGATAGCTAGCAAGTTGTCCCAAGGCTTGAGGCACATCTTCCACTTCTATCACGGGCCATTCAGACAATTGTCCGATGCCGGACGGTCGCTGCGAAACAACAGCGCCGGAGGCCCCCTTGTTCTTCGCAGCCGCCAGAAACTTGTGCCCATCAAAATTGGGTCCGCTGAGAGCGAAGAACAGTTCTCCCTCTCGAAGTGTGCGCGTATCAGTAGATACGGAGGCAAAGCTCGTGTTTCGGTTTCCCGAAAGCAATTTGCCACCAAGGGCTTTCACGATCTGTTCTGCGTTAAGCTTCAATACTTCTTTACCTGCAGCAAAGGGATCTTCGCTGGATGCTCACAATGCCGCGACTGATGAAAACCGCCCATGTCGCGACTCTCGATCCATTCGATTCAAGATCGCTTCTCGGGCGACAATACGGTCATCAAAGGGATACGTTATGTCTCCAAGAATCTGATATGTCTCATGTCCTTTGCCAGCTAATAGAACAATGTCACCGGGTGCTGCCATTTCAATGGCACCGCGTATCGCTCCGGCACGGTCATGGCAGATCTGATGTTCGGCTCTACTGACAAGCCCCTTCTTGATCTGATTAATGATGTCTTTTGTCTTTTCATTCCGCGAATTGTCGGAAGTAATCCACGTGAAATCAGCTCCGGTCGATGCAGCTCTTCCCATCAGTGGGCGCTTGGTTTTATCTCGATTCCCGCCGCATCCGAAGAGGACGATCAGTCTGCGTTTCGCTACCGCACGGAGAGTCTTCAGGACACTATGCAGTGAGTCCGCTGTGTGGGCGTAGTCCACGAGGACGGTATAGTCTTGCCCACAATTCACTGGCTCAAGGCGACCAGGCACCTGCGAGAGTGTTTCGAGACCACGCTGAATCGCTGATTCCGGCGCTCCCATTGCGAGTGCTGCCCCGGAAGCTGCCAATAAATTGGAAACGTTGTAATTGCCAATGAGCCGAAGCTTGACCTCAAAAGAATTGCGACCAAAGACCTTCACCCGAACCACCGATTCACTCAAAGATGAACACAGCACTTCCCCCTGTATGTCGGCCTCCGGGCACATTCCGTATGAGATGACTTCTGCTCCCGTGCGCTCCACGAAATAATCGAAACTCGGGTCATCCCGGTTCAGTATTGCCACTTGACCTTTCTTGAGGGTAGCAAACAGAAAAGCTTTCGATGCTCGATAGTGAGCAAACGTCTTGTGAAAGTCTGTATGCTCGTTGCGCATCACGTTTGTAAGAACCGCTGTCCGGAACCTGATGTGCGACACTCTACTCAATGCAAGTGCGTGAGACGACACTTCAACCACTGCACGTCGCAAGTTTGCCTCTACCATCTGCGCCAAGTAATTGTGCAGCTCTACCGATTCAGGGGTCGTGCCCGTTGCAGGGATGTGTCGCCTGCCAAATCGATATCCAATTGTCCCGAGCATACCGGTTGGGCAGCCTGAGGCTTCGCTAATGGCGTGGATCAGAAACGTAGTAGTCGTCTTTCCTTTGGTTCCGGTCACGCCACAGATTTCGAGTTTTCTGGACGGCTCACCGTTAAACTTGTCACTCAAAGCAGAAAGCGCATCTCTGGAGTTCCGCACAAGAACCTGCGGAACTGTAGACACGCCAACAACACGCCGCTCCACAACAACTGCGACAGCTCCCTTCTCAATCGCCTGCCTCACATAGGCATGCCCATCCTGTTCGTAACCAACAACCGCGACGAACAGACCGCCCGGTTTTGTTCGCCGTGAATCATTTGTCACTCCCACTATGTCGGGATCACTTTTTGACAAGATGCGACAGCTCTTCAAGGCGTCACATAGTACAGATAGTTTCATTGCAACGCTCCTGAAACGAGATTTACCTGTGAAGACTGCAACCGCTGACCTTTCAAATACGACAATGACCTCTCGATAATCCTGCCGACAGCAGGCGCAGCAACTACGCCGCCGTAGTAGCCCTTCTTCTTCGGCTCGTCCACAAGTACCAATACGCAGACTTCGGCGTTTTCAGCCGGAGCAAAACCAACAAACGAACCGATGAATTTTGAATGCGAGTATCTGCCATCTTCATCAAGTTTTTGCGCCGTACCTGTCTTGCCGGCCACGACAGTACCTTCCACAGCAGCTCTTCTGCCCGTTCCTTCGTCCCCTGTCACTGCGGCCAGTATCTTGCACATTCTTCGAGAAACTTCCGGTCGAATGACCCGTCGAACGGGACGCGGCATGAAGTCTTCGGTGACCTTGCCTGCCTCATCTATGATCTGTCGCACAACAATCGGTCGCATCAGAATGCCACCGTTTGCAATCGCGCTGTAGGCCATCACAAGCTGCAACGGTGTCACCGCTACTTCCTGACCCATTGGTACTGAAGTGATCGTATAGGAAGACCAGCGGTCAGCCGGCGCAAGCATTCCGAATGCTTCACCTCTCAATTCAATTCCTGTCTTATTGCCAAACCCAAACGCCAGGCAAAATGCGTGAAGTCTTTCCGGTCCGAGTTTCATGCCCAGCTTTGCAATCCCAATGTTTGAGCTTTTCTTGATAACATCACTGAAAGTCAGATTGTCGTAGGCGTGAACGTCATGCAGCGTTCGTCGCGAAATAAGATATGCCCCGCCTTCGCAGTCAACGATTGTGTCTTCGTTGGCCACACCTGACTGCAAGCATGCTGCTGCGGTTATGGGCTTGAATGTTGAGCCGGGTTCGTATAGATCAGTGATCGCACGATTACGGGACAACTCCTGCAGTTGTTCTGAGGTGTAACTGCTTAGCTCGTTGGGATTGAGCGAAGGGTTTGTGGACATCGCCAACACATGTCCCGTATTGGGGGCTGTGACTATGCAAACAACTGCTTTTGGCTGATGCCTCTCGTAGACCTCTTCAATCTCTTCCTCAACAATCGATTGAATAACTGCATCTATCGTCAGCACCAGCGATTTCCCGGGCGTCGGGTTCTGCCATGTTAGCTCTGGATCGGCAATTTTCCTGCGTTTAGAAGATCCTTCGCGCACCAACGTTCGAAATCCTGGAGTCCCCGATAAGTGCGCGTCAAAGGCTATCTCCAATCCTTCCAGACCTTCGTCATCTACGTTTGTGAATCCGAGCACCTGGCTGCAGAGTGAGCTGTGCGTATAGCTGCGCTTGAACTCTCTGCTAAACCTGATACCTTTCCCGAGTCCCAACGATTCGATACGATCAGAAAGATCATCATCAATACGGCGCTGTATCCAGACAAAGCGACAATCCTTTGTCAAAACCGACTTCAATCGTGCTTCGTCAATTTCCAACAGAGGACTTAGCGCGGAAGCTGAGTCGGATGCATCATTGACAAGTTTCGGATCAGCCCATAGGGATCGCCGCTCTACTGAGGTGACCAACAACCGCCCGCAGGTATCATAGATAGCTCCACGGCTCGCGGGCACGGTGACCTCGGCATAGTGCTGTCGTCGTCCAAGATTTGAGTATAGGTCGTGTTTTGTAAGCTGAATTTCGTGGAGCCGTGCGGAGAGTGCAGCAAATCCGACGAGCAGTCCTCCTAGGACAACGAATGCTCGCTTCTTATGTGCGCTCATTTTCTTCACTCAGACCTCCGCTCCGGAATCCCTTCCGAAGTTCGTTCCGCCGCTCGCAGCTTGGCGCTGCGGCTTGAGCGATTCTGCATGACCTCTTCGCGAGAGGCGGTCAGTGGCTTCTTGGTGAGAACTCGGTATATCCCTTTCTTACCTTGCTCCCGAAGGATTGTCTTGACAATACGGTCTTCGAGAGAGTGAAAAGAGATCGCGACAAGACGTCCCCCCGAACGGAGCAGTCGGCTAGCGTCACTGAGACCTGCTTGAATGTTGTCTAGTTCGTGGTTGACTGCAATTCTTAATGCTTGAAACGTGCGAGTCTGAGGTGAAATGCGTCCGCGACGTGGAACCGCTTCTGCGATGATTCTGGAAAGAGCGCCTGTTGTACCGATAGGCATCTTGCGACGAGCTTCAACAATTCGGCGCGCAATCCTTCGAGCAAATCGTTCTTCTCCGTAATTACGGATGATTTCCTCAAGTTCGCGCTCTGATAGTCGGCGCAGCAAGTCGGCAGCGGTGTCTCCTGTAGACCTGTCCATCCGCATGTCGAGAGGCGCGTCTTCCGAGAAGGAAAAGCCGCGCTCCGCGGTCCCGAGTTGAAGTTGAGAAGCTCCCAAATCGTAAATCACGCCATCAATACCTTTCACACCTGCCACATCGAGTGCCGTTGCCGCTTCTGTGAAATTAAGGTGGAACAACTGGCAGCTATGTTGCCAAGGAGCAAGCGTCTTCTTCGCAACAGCGAGAGCCTGCTGGTCTCGATCCAATCCGATCAACAAACCGTCGGGTTGCAGACGCTGCACAATCTCTTTTGAATGACCGCCAAGCCCTACTGTAGCATCCAGAATCACTTTGCCCGGTTGCGGATCTAGCAGTTCTATCACTTCACGAGGCATCACCGGCACATGCACTGGACGGCTTTCCTCGCTCCGCTCAGATCGCATAAAACTCAGCCTAGCACCACCTTGAATAAGGCATGAGATCGTTTCAAATGATCTCGCCTACCTCACTAATAGAAAATCAGAGATCGAACGCAAAAGAAAGAAACAGAGATGAGCGCCGCTCCGCCCCGTATTCCTATTCACGGATCTGTCCTCGTCCATTTCACGGATCTGTCCTCGTCCATCGAAAAATACGCCGTAGCACACTCAGGATTTGCCCTGTGTGCCATGTGTCATGTCGAACGTCTTCTTTATGTTTTCTTCGAGCGCCCTGTGCTTTTCGAGCTGTTGCCATCCTTCGGGGCTCCAGATCTCGAGGTGATCGAACATCCCAGCAATCACTAGTTCGCGTTGAATGCCGGCGCGACCCAGAAGGTTCTTCGGAAACACAAGCCGCCACTGCCGATCGAAAGAGGCTTCCTCAACATACGGAAAGACGCTCCGCCAAATGCTCCTTGACTCTGCAAGTTCGTAAGGATTCGACTGGATCTTCTCCGCCATTCTCTGCCAGTCATTTGGCATGTAGATCGCCATGCAGCCGTCCAGCCAAGGTACAAGACGAACTTCGCGCGTTGGCGACGCTGCCTCAACCTTTTTTCGCATTTTCGCGGGAAGACAGATTCGATTCTTGTCATCCAGCGAGGTGGCTTGGTGGCCGACGAACATCGCAATCCCCCAGAGGTTCGCAGACTTTCAACCGGCAATAAAACTTGAAAAACTTGACTACGCCGCGTAGACTTGCACAAATTGAACGTCAAGCTCAGATTGACAACCGATCTATTGACTGAACCGTGGCCAAGAGGAGCCAAAGAAAAAGCCGAATTCCACTTTACTCCACTTCTCATCCACAGAACTCCAGAAGTATACCATCCTCGCTGAAAAAGTCAAGCAGTAAATCTTTAGTACTATTTCGTTTTTTTTGCCGACCCGGACATCCCCACTATGCTGCACGGCATACTTCACATACTGTAAGTTGTGTTTCGCCCCTTGTCAAGGCCCAACCCAATGTATATCCAAAGATTTCTTACGTGGCGTTTTCCCACACTTCTTTTTCGATTTACCGGCATTTTTTGTGCTGTTTTTTTGCCTTCAACGCGGCTTCCTCAACCATGCCTGACCTCCATGGTCGCTTCGTCAAGACCATTTCTCCATCACTTCAGGTTTTCTGGCAAAAAGGAAAGGCATTCGCACGGTCAGGCGGGGTGAGATAGTGAATGGAAGGTTCCAGAGAATGAAGCAGAGAATGAGAGCCGCTGACTAGGCAAGTTTTGCCGCGTCATATTGTAAGAACTTCGAGCCAACACACCATATGGAGTGTAATCAAATCCCTAAGTCTCGCAGATGTTTCGACGCAACTGCTACAACATCTCCGATGGCTTTTTCAAGTGAACAAGCAAAGCGGATGCCTGAAGCCTTGGGGTGTCCACCACCGCCGAAGTGGGTGGCAATCACTCTCACGTCAGCGTTCCCCTTGGAACGAAGACTGACCTTTGTCTGGCCGTCAGTTCCTTCACGAAAGAGAAGAACGACTTCCACCCCTTTTGTGCAGCGAACAAGATCCACAAAACCTTCCACATCCTGCTCATCTGCCCCACTCTGTTTGAACATGTCACGCGTAATCTTGATCAACGCAATTTTGCCGCCACATTCCGAAGACAACGTCGATAGTGCCAGGGACAGTAATGACATCCGTTCCCATCGAAAACTCTCGTACATCTGAGAGTAAAGTCGGCTGGGATCCGCGCCAAGATTCTTAAGCTCTGCGCAAAACTCGAATACACAAGCAGTCGTATTGGGAAAACGAAACCAGCCAGTGTCAGTAGCAATCGCAACAAAGAGTGCGTCCGCCGTCTTCTGATCGACTTTCACGCCAAGTTCTTTGGCCAAGAGATAGACCATCTCACCTACAGAGGAGGTGTTGACGTCTATGATGTTCACGCTGCCTATGCCGTCATTCGACGGATGGTGGTCAATACACAGGAGCGGCCTCTTGCTTTCGCGAATCAGCTCCCCCACCGGGCCAAGCCGCATCCACACTCCTGTGTCCACGACAACAACAGCATCACACCAGTCCAGGAGGTTTCGTGTTACATCCGGAAGATGAGAAATACCCTCATTCTGGGGATCAAGAAATTCATAGCGTCGTGGTGTAGGCTGATCGTTGACTATTCTCGCTTCCTTCCCTATGGAACGCAACACAGATGCCATTGCGAGTTCCGTCCCGATCGCATCTCCGTCAGGGTTGATATGGGTTGTTATAAGGAAACGGCTGTGTTTTCCTATCAGCTTTTTCGCTTCGGCCCAATCGATCATGCGGTTCCTTGTCCAATCATTCTTTTCAGTTGTAACATACGTGGATCAGACACTATTTTCTCTTTATCTCTACGTTGGCGAGTTTCTCCATCATCGTTACGAGAGCTGAGGTATCGAGGTCACCGCCACCTTCCTGGACGAGAGCATTGTAAAACTGGTGAACGAGGGCCGTGCCCGGCAGCGGCACATCAAGAGCTCTTCCGGCATCCAAGGCGATTCCGAGATCTTTGCGCTGCAGCTTGGCCATAAAACCAGGCTTGAAATGTCGATCCAGAATGCTCGGTGCACGAACTTCGAGAGCCCAACAGCGCGCAGCGCCGGCGCTGACAGCTTCTAGCACTTTTGCAGGATCAAGACCCGCCTTTGCAGCCAGGACAAGTCCCTCGCCGATTGCCTGCCAGGTACCCGCTGCTATGATTTGGTTAGTCGCTTTGGTAAACTGCCCTGCTCCAGGCCCCCCCACGTGAACGATCTTCTTTCCCATAGCCTGAAACAATGGCATAGCTGCTTTCACGCCCTTGGCTTTGCCGCCAATCATTATGGAAAGCGTTGCGTCTCTAGCGCCTTCGGTCCCTCCACTGATCGGAGCATCAATGAAGAAAACCCCCTTCTTTGCACAAATGGCGGCCATCTCCTGAGCTGCAGTTGGAGATATCGTGCTCATGTCGATGATGAGTTGCCCTTTCTTCGCTGAGGACAACAGGCCGTTATTGCCAATCACGACCTCTTGCACATCAGGTGTATCGGGAAGGCATGTGATGACAGCATCGGTAGCTGCCGCGACAGCCTTCGGAGTTGAGTGCAGTTTGGCGCCAAGCTTCGACACTTCGGCAACGGCTTTTTTCGCACGTCCTTTGACGACGTGCAGTTTGAAACCCGCCGAAATAAGATTCTTCGCCATCGAACATCCCATCAGCCCCAAACCTACAAAACCTATGTTCTTCATTTCCTCTCCTCTTGAAATGCTAATGGCATCATCTTGGGATCCCGCCAAAAAAAAAACACAGTCATCATTAACGAGCGGCAAATCCTAACGCTCACTCGACTTCACTGAGAATCTATTCTATTGTTGTCGTGAGTAGAGCACAAGCACAATCGATCGAACTTGAGGAACAGTGCCTCTTTGTCTTATACTGTGTTTTTCGGTTTTTCTGGAACGTGATTTGAGGAAATTGGCAATGGCGGATCGAGGACTGGAAGGCGTTGTCGTCGGTAAATCGGCGATCAGCTATGTAGATGGCAAAAATGGCGAACTGACTTATCGCGGATATAACATCCAGGACCTAGCAGAGAAATGCACATTTGAGGAAGTCGCCTATCTGATCTGGTACGGCAACCTCCCAAACCGCTCTGAGCTGAAGGAAATGAGCAAGAGACTCGCGGCGCACCGCTTCGGGCTTACGGACGCTGAAAGATTGCTTGGCCAGTTTCCAAAGTCAGCACCACCGATGTCGGTCCTGAGAACTGCGATTTCGCTGCTGGGCATGTATGATCCCCGCGCTGAAAGCAATGCCGTAGAGACAAACTTGGAAATGGCCTTCGAATTGACAGCTCAAGCGGCTGGCATTGTGGCCAACTTCCATCGAATGCGCGTAGGCGGGGAAATCGTGCCGGCCGAGCCTGGCCTATCACATGCCGCAAACTTTCTGCACAGAATGACCGGCAGAATCCCCGAAGAACTGCACGCACGTATCTTTGACAACTGCCTCCTGCTGCACATGGACCATGATTTCAACGCGTCAACCTATACAGCACGCGTAACGGCCTCTACACTGTCAGACATCTACTCCGCAATCACTTCGGCAATCGGCTCGCTGCGTGGCCCTCTGCATGGTGGAGCCAATACGAGGGTTATGATCATGCTGAAGGAGATCGGCGATCCATCTAACGCCGAAGAGTACGTCAAGAATCTCCTGGCAAAGAAAGAGCGCGTGATGGGATTCGGTCATCGCATCTATAAGACAGTGGATCCTCGCGCTGTGGTCCTCAGAAGATGGTGTCACCAACTCGGCGAACAATTGGGCAACGCAAAGTGGTGCGACATGCAGTCAATCATTGAGGAAGTGATGCTAAAGGAAAAAGGCCTCCACGCCAACGTCGATTTCTACTCGGCCTCAGTATACGACATGCTTGGTATTCCGATGGACCTATTCACCCCTATCTTTGCAATGTCACGAATAGTCGGATGGACCGCCCACGTCAGGGAACAGTATGCACACAACCGACTCATTCGTCCATCGGTCAATTACACTGGACTCAGAAATCAACCGATCCCACCGATCGACGAGAGATGACATAAACCGATACGGCAAGAAGCTCTGCCAGGGTTTCGCACTGGAATCCAGGCAGAGCGTAAGTCTTCTGATTCACAAAAGGCAATCAGGGATTAGATCAAAGTGATAATGCGGAAAGGGCAAGTAGGAGGGCAAATCTACTCTTCGTCTTCCATATCGTCCGCGACAAGCTGTGGTATCATGTGGTCTTCCCACATATCCGGTTCATCATCCCAGCTATCGTCAAAAGTCACCTCAACAGCTTCTCTAGGCTTGACAATCAACTTTCGATGTCTCTCACGAATCAAATCCAACCGTCGCAACTTCCTCTCTGACATTCACATAACCTCCGGAAAATGAAACACGTGTAAAACAACTCTTGGAAAGCGAAAATTGTATCGATCCAGAACAATAAGTCAAGAACTTTTTTCGGATAAAAATCGTCAATACTAATTGTTGAGTTCTAATACTTGGTGAAACCCTATATATCAGTCGAAACAAACACTTACACTGAATACTAAGCAACCACAGAACTGTTAAGATTCTGTTTGTCTTATGCTAGCTAAGACAGAAAGGTTTCGCAAAGTGTCACCTGAAAAACAGATGAAAAAAATCTCGACTATCATACTGGACATTGACGGAACCATCATGAACTCCGAGGGTCGGATATCTTCTGCAACCCTCAAGGCATTGAGACGTTGCTCTGCAAAGGGTATTGAACTCTACGTCGCAACGGCACGACCGTCGCGACTCGTATTTCGGAATAACGAAGTCGAAGGCGACGCAACCTTTCTGATCGAAAAGGGAGCCTTCTATAACGGAGCTGTCGCTTTCGACAAACCACTGGACTTTTACCGACACCGCCCGATCTCCGCTCAACTCGTCCAACCCACAATCGATGTCCTCCTGGAAACGAACACAGATCTCCAGATCGCACTTCAGTTCGAAGATGATAACCACAGTTTCAGGCTCCCCATGCGGGAGCAGGAAGTGGCTCAGTGGGGATTCTCAGAAGATGAACTCCTTCCCTTTGAGTTGGCTGTGAAACGAGACTGCTCAAAAATCGTCGCTTATCACGATTCACTGAGTCTGTCAGGTGCGTGCCACAACTTGACGCGGAAATACGGCGATTGCCTCAACATCTTCCTGTCTGACTCCGATCGATGGATACTGGTCACAGCTTGTAACGCTAACAAAGAAATCGCCTTGCTGGACCTTATCTCACAACGCGGGCTGCAACCTGAAAATGCAGTTGTATTCGGCGATGACACGCCGGATGCGGGGATGTTCAAAGTGTTCGGCAGGTCTGTTGCTATGGGAAACGCATCAAATACACTCAAGAAGATCGCGACTGACATTACTCTGAGCAACGATGAAAACGGTGTGGCGTACGCTCTGGAAAACATCCTGAAGCTCATCTGATTGGTACACGCAATGAAAAGAGTAAAGATCGCCATGCATCGGTACGGTGAACCTGACTTCGATGCCGAATACATGAAGTGGGGGTTTCACAACCTGGATACTCAACTAAAAGAGGCGGAGTCCATTTTGAAGATTGTCGGCGCGGAAAAGCCACTGCAAATCCTCGACCTCGCGTGCGGAATCGGGACACACGCTATCCACTGGGCGAAGCAAGGTCACGATGTCACCGCTATCGATATCTCTAAGACATTTCTGGACAAGGCAAGAAGAAGTGCGTTTCGGGAAAATGTCGATGTGGGGTTCGTGCGGTCCGACATGAAGACCTTGAGCTGCAAACGCTCGTTTGACGTGGTCACGTGGATAGAGGTCTTTGACTTTGACAGGAAAGTTGTCGAGAAGGTCCATACCTTTCTTCGCAAAGGCGGTCTCTTTATCTTCGATGTCCGCAATCCAGAGAATCCGAAAGCCAAAGCAAGACAGGGGAACTGGCGAACGTGGCGTGAAGAGAATGGTGTGTTCTTTCTCGAAAAACATGAGACCGATCCTGATACTGGGCAGCGAGAGGATCTGTGGATCACAATCAACTCTCAGAGAGAAATCATAGAAGAGAGGGCTGGGTTCGTCGGCATACCTCTCTCACTCGCTGATAAGGTCAGATTGTTGAAAAAAGCAGGCTTCAGGAACGTGGAACTCAGAACTATGGAAGGCATTCTTTTTGACTCGGGACAAGAGCCGTATTGGCTCTGGGTAGTGGCTGAAAAATGATTCGGGGCTGAGCTGGTTATTGTTGTACAAGAGAGCACCGTTGACAATGAACGCCTGATTAAGGTGAACACATCGCTTGTTGGCTGCACTTCGACTATCGAAGCAG
>Ga0180433_10002816_pt1 | contig 26289 bp, 26 predicted proteins | sample SS_ome_8_FD_132980 | JGI IMG/M metagenome (GOLD analysis project Ga0180433, IMG submission 132980) | Hypersaline lake sediment archaeal communities from the Salton Sea, California, USA - SS_1_D_1 metaG | ecosystem: Environmental > Aquatic > Non-marine Saline and Alkaline > Hypersaline >... | reverse complement strand
GGCCACCCCAATTATGAACCTAAAAAATGGCCTCCCAAGAAGGGCAAATTGCGTCAACCGCCAGATCTGGCAAAGGTCGCTCAAAGTGTAGGGACACCCGAGCGCAGTAATTGCGGGGTATGTCATTTTTACGGTGGTGGTGGCGATGGCGTCAAGCATGGTCATCTTGACTCTTCGATGACTAATCCTTCAAAAAGTCTTGATGTACACATGGATGTGACCGGTTTGAATTTTACCTGTCAGACTTGTCATACCACAGGCAGTCACCAGATTGCCGGCAGCCGATACGTGACTAAAGCTGCGGATTCTCGTGGAATCGTGATCCCCGGCCAGAAAAACCAGACCAGGGCAAGCTGTGAGTCCTGTCATGGTTCAAAACCACATCCTGAACAAAGCAATGCCAAACTCAATGATCATACGGATAAAATTGCCTGCGTGACCTGCCATATACCAGAATATGCACGCGGAGGTAAAAAGACAAAAACCCTGTGGGACTGGTCAACTGCCGGTAAAAAAGATGCAAACGGTAAACCGTTAGTCATCAAAGATAAGCAGGGCTATCCGACCTATCACTTTAAAAAAGGTGATTTCAAGTGGGAGTCCAATGTCGTTCCGGAGTATCACTGGTTTAACGGCGAAATCAACTATTCCCTGCCGGGAGAAAAAATCGATGACACAAAAGTGGTGCCAATTAACCGTATTGGCGGCAGTGCTGATGATAAAAACTCCAGGATATGGCCTTTCAAGGTAATGCTGGGAAGTCAGCCTTACGATAAGCAGAATAAAATATTTGGTATTCCTCACCTGTTTGGCAAGGACAAGGATGCTTATTGGAAAAATTTTGACTGGGGCAGGGCATTGGAAGCAGGGATGAAAGAGCAGGGATTTGAGTTCAGCGGGGAATATGGTTTTGTTGAAACTGAATATTTCTGGCCAGTGACACACATGGTGGCACCTGCAGAAAATTCACTGGATTGTGAAAGCTGCCATAGCAATGAGGGCCGCTTGAAGGCTGTATCGGGTGTATACATACCCGGGCAGACAAGTTTCGAGTGGCTCGATATTGTCGGCTGGTTAATGGTTGTCGGCACACTTGGTGGCGTATCTGTTCACGGCCTGGGAAGAATTCTTACCGGAAAAAACAGAAATAAGGGAGATGCATAATGGCCAGAGAAATGATGTATGCGCGTTTTGAACGTTTCTGGCATTGGTCACAGGCATTGCTGGTAATCCTTATGCTGATAACCGGTTTTGAAATCCATGGTAGCTTCCAGTTACTGGGTTTTGAAAGAGCTGTTGACATACACAGCCTGGCTGCCTGGGTTCTGATTGGTTTATGGATTTTTGCCTGGTTCTGGCATCTGACTACCGGCGAATGGAAACAGTATATTCCTTCAGCCCCGGAAAGAATCATGGCCATGGTCAAGTACTATGCGTTTGAAATCTTTCAGGGTAAGTCTCATCCTTTTCACAAGGATAAAGCGCATAAGCTTAATCCATTGCAAAGGATGGCCTATTTGGCCCTACATGTATTGATTGGCCCGGCTATCTGGATCAGTGGCCTTCTTTATCTGTTCTATCAGGAGTGGGTCAACCTGGATTCAATGGGGTGGTTATCCTTATCGCTTGTTGCCTTTGTCCACACGGCTGCGGCTTTTTTGATGTTGACGTTCCTTATTGCGCACCTGTATTTGGCATTGACCATGGATGAATCACCGTTTGCCAGTTTAAAGGCCATGATCAGTGGTTACGAAGACGATAATAAAACCGGGAAAACCAGCTAAAACAGCAAACTAAAATACCATTCCATATCGCGACGTTGCCAGTGGTTGGGCAGGATCAGGCTTTCAGTTTGTCATCCAGGTGGGGTTTGATCAGCTGCAGCATCTGCTGATGGAGTTTGACATTGGCCGTGACGACGTTACCGGTTTCAAAATATTTTTCACCACCACTGAGGTCGGTTACGGTACCACCGGCTTCTTTTACCAAGAGCACTCCTGCTGCAAAGTCCCACTGGGAGAGACCCAGTTCCCAGAAGCCATCCATACGGCCAGCGGCTACCCATGCAAAGTCCAGCGCAGCAGAACCGGGGCGACGAATACCGGCAGTATCTTTGACCATATCCTTGAGCATGCCCAGGTATTGGTCAATGAATCGTTGGTCACGAAATGGAATGCCGGTGCCGATGAGAGCACCCTCGAGTGACTTGTGGTTCTTGATTCTGATGCGGCGATCGTTGAGAAAGGCACCGTTACCTTTGTCAGCGGTGAATAATTCGTTTTTCAAAGGATCGTAAACAACTGCGCTTTCCAGAATGCCTCGATGCTTTAATGCGATGGATATGGAGAACTGCGGCAAACCATGAAGGTAGTTGGTAGTGCCATCGAGCGGATCAATGACCCACTGGAAATCGTTGCCATCATGACTGCCGGTTTCCTCGGCAAGGATGGAGTGATCAGGATAGGACTGGCGAATCGTGCTGATAATGGCTTCTTCGGCAGCCTTGTCGACTTCACTGACGAAATCATTACGGCTTTTCTGCGCGACTTTGAGTGAGTCAACCTGGTCGAAATAGCGCATCAGGACGCTACCGGCCTGGCGGGCGGCGCGTACAGCAATGTTTGTCGTGGGTTTCATGGCGCGCAACCATACAGGAATTTTGATTGTTGCACCATAGAGATAGTTAAACCGCCAACAGGCATTTGTAAAAGGCCGTGAACTCATCCATGAGGGCTCTTTGCGGCCGTCCTGGCCGCAAACGTTTTCAAATGCCTGAATTGGCTGGTTTCCAGATAAATAAAGAGCAATATTTTTCTATATCTTATCAAGCAGGTATGATTTGCTCTTTCAGAAGACTTTTGCAGCCATGGATGGCTGCAATGAGCTTACAGGGAAGTATTTACAGCATGCTTCAGAAAGACCGGATTTATACCTGTAATTAATGAAACTGAAATGTGTAAAACCAACAAAAATATCCGCATCGTCATGGTGCATACCACGCACCCGGGAAATATCGGAGCCGTGGCGCGTGTAATGAAAAATATGTGCCTGTCCGAGTTGTACCTGGTCAAACCGAGAGTTTTTCCGAGCGAAGAGGCAATTGCCCGCTCGTCCGGGGCAGTAGAGTTGCTGGAAAATGCCAGGGTGTGTGAAACCCTGCAGGAGGCAATCGCCGATTGTTCGCTGGTGGTGGGAACCAGCGCGCGGGAGCGGGAAGTCAGCTGGCCGGTTTACGATCCCCGGGAATGTGCAGCATTGATGGTAAAGGCTTCATCTAACAGTCCTGTTGCCCTGTTGCTGGGAAGAGAGAGTTCAGGCCTGACCAACGAGGAGCTCGATTTGTGCCAGTACCTGGTGCATATCCCATCCAATCCCGAATACAGTTCATTGAATGTTGCCATGGCGGCCCAGGTACTGGCCTATGAGATACTCATGGCATCGCAGGCTGTTTACAAAAAGCAGCCGGGTGATGAAAAGCCGCCATTGGCAGAATTGCCGCACCTTACTTCCCGGCAAATGAGCAATTTCCACGAACATCTGCAACAGACGCTGCTGGATATCGGTTTCAGTGATGAACGTCGTTCGGAAAAACTGATGTTACGCCTGAAACGCTTCTTTTTCCGGGCCAATCCCGATGCCGATGAAATGAATATTCTCAGGGGTATACTGAGTGCGGCGCAGGGGCGCAAATCCATGCGCAGTGAAAATTGATAGATAACATTACAAAAAAAGACCTAGTAAACCCTGTGGGAATTGGTAAAATACGCGACCTTTTCAATATCAGGAAGTCGGCAGGGTAGGTAACTCATCGTGTTTTCACGTATAAAAGAAGATGTTCAGAGTGTCTTTGATCGCGATCCTGCAGCGCGCAATTCCTTTGAAGTCCTGACAGCTTACCCTGGTATCCAGGCGGTTATCATTCACCGCATGTCGCACTGGTTGTGGAATCTTGGGCTTAAATGGCTGGCCAGAATGCTTTCTAACCTGGCGCGTTGGGTAACGGGTATCGAAATTCATCCCGGGGCTCAGATTGGTCGTCGATTTTTCATTGATCATGGCATGGGAGTGGTAATCGGAGAAACGGCGATTATCAACGATGATTGCACCCTCTATCATGGTGTCACACTGGGTGGAACCAGCTGGAACAAGGGAAAACGCCACCCCACGCTGGGTAATAACGTCGTTGTCGGGGCAGGCGCCAAGGTCCTGGGTCCGATTGAAATCGGTGATGGTGCCAGAATAGGTTCCAATGCTGTGGTACTCAAGGCGGTACCGGCAAATGCCACTGTGGTCGGTGTTCCCGGCAGGTTGGTTGAGCAGCAGGAAACAAAGATCGACCACGAACATCGCGAAAAAATGGCTAAAAAGATGGGTTTCGATGCTTATGGTGCCACCATGGATGCGCCTGACCCGGTTGCACATGCGATCAACTGCATGCTGGATCACATGCACGTGGTCGACAAGAAAATGATGATGATGTGCGAAAAAATGAAGGAACTGGGTATTGAAGACGACATGGAAATACCAGAAATGGACAGCTGCGAAATCATGTCGACGGCCGAGGAAATGCTGAAACTGAAAGACAAGGAATGAATAATCTTGTTTTATCAACATTGTCGAAAACACACAATGCACTAATATTCTGATATTAATACTTGACTAATTTAGTCGGGTTTGTGTATTCTGCGCTGCACTTCTCTTAGATAGTGCCTGAACAGGAGCGTAAAAGTGAAACTGACAACTAAAGGACGCTATGCCGTCACAGCCATGCTGGACCTGGCATTAAATAATGACAAGGGCCCGGTTACCCTTGCCGATATCGCTGATAGACAAGGTATTTCTTTATCCTATCTGGAGCAATTGTTTTCCCGCCTGAGAAAAAAGCAGCTGGTAAGCAGTGTGCGCGGCCCCGGCGGGGGTTACAGCCTCGCCAGTGAGCCTTCACAAGTCCATATTGCCGAGGTGATTACGGCAGTCGATGAAAAGGTTGATGCCATGCGCTGTGGCGGCAAGGGCAACTGTCACAACAATGAACGTTGCCTGACGCATGATTTATGGCAAGACCTGAGTAATCGAATTTACGACTATCTCAGTGGTGTCACCCTGCAGGATCTTGTTGAGCGAAAAGGCGTTCCAGATATGGCAGCTAATTCTGACAATCCCAAGGTGGAACTGGGTAGTGTCCGTTCAGCGTCCAGTGATTCATTGGCAGCACTTAATCAATAACTCAAACTGTTATTCGGAATCGATAAATCATGAAGTTACCTATTTACCTCGATTACTCTGCAACTACTCCAGTCGATCCACGCGTTGCAGAAAAAATGTGTGATTGTCTAACGCTGGAGGGTACTTTCGGCAATCCGGCCTCGCGTTCACATGACTTTGGCTGGAAGGCAGAAAAGCTGGTTGACCAGGCACGTACAGATATTGCCAACCTGATCAATGCCGATCCCAAGGAAATCGTGTTCACTTCTGGTGCTACTGAATCAAACAATCTGGCGATCAAAGGGGCTGCTCATTTCTACCACAAGAAAGGCAAACACATTATCACGGTCAAAACCGAACACAAGGCTGTTCTGGATACCTGTCGCCAGCTGGAGCGTGAAGGTTACGAAGTTACCTATATGGATCCTGAGTCAAACGGATTACTGGATCTTGAAAAGTTTAAAGCGGCCATTCGTGAAGACACCATCGTTGCTTCGGTAATGCACGTGAACAACGAAATTGGTGTCATCCAGGATATTGCCGCAATCGGCGAAATCTGCCGTGACAACAAGATTGTGTTTCATGTTGATGCTGCACAAAGTGCAGGCAAGGTGCCCATCGATCTGGAAAATACCAAAGTGGATCTGATGAGTTTTTCTGCCCACAAGATATACGGACCTAAAGGCATAGGTGCTTTATTTGTACGTCGCAAGCCACGTATCCGTCTGGAAGCTCAGATGCATGGTGGTGGGCATGAGCGTGGTATGCGTTCAGGTACCCTGGCGACACATCAGATTGTGGGAATGGGTGAAGCGTTCCGCATTGCCCGTGAAGAGATGCAGGCCGACAATGAGAAGTTGATACATCTGCGCAACAAGCTATGGGATGGCTTGAAAGATATGGAAGAGGTCTACCTCAATGGCGATCTTGAGCAGCGCATTGCCGGTAACCTTAATATCAGCTTCAACTTTGTAGAAGGTGAAAGCCTGATGATGGCTCTTGCCGATATGGCTGTATCTTCTGGCAGTGCCTGTACTTCGGCAAGTCTTGAACCCAGCTATGTATTACGTGCTCTGGGGCGTGAAGACGAACTGGCACACAGTTCAATCCGTTTCACTTTCGGACGCTTTTCAACCGAAGAAGAAGTGGACTACGTATTATCCAAGGTTAAAGAGCAGGTGGAAAGGTTGCGTGATCTTTCACCGTTATGGGACATGTACAAAGATGGCATCGATCTGAAATCGATCGAATGGGCCGCGCATTAATTGTTACGAGGAAATCATCATGGCATACAGCGATAAAGTTATTGATCATTACGAACATCCCCGCAATGTTGGCAAGCTGGATGAAAGTAGCTCCAGTGTTGGTACTGGTATGGTTGGCGCCCCCGCATGTGGCGACGTTATGCGTTTACAAATTGAAGTAGGCGATGACGGTGTCATCAGTCAGGCAAAATTTAAAACCTATGGTTGTGGTTCTGCGATAGCCTCCAGTTCCCTGTTGACTGAATGGGTCAAGGGCAAGACGCTGGATGAAGCGCTGGAAATCAAAAATTCCGAAATTGCCGAAGAGCTGGCTTTACCTCCGGTTAAGGTTCATTGTTCTGTGCTGGCAGAAGATGCTATCAAGGCTGCCGTTAAAGATTATCAGAGTAAAAACGAAGGTTAACCAGGAATTGCCATGGCAATTACATTAAGTGAATCAGCAGCTAACCGGGTTTCGTCATTTCTGGAAAGTCGTGGCAAAGGTGAGGGTGTACGTCTCGGTGTTAAAACATCCGGATGTTCAGGTCTTGCCTATGTTCTCGAATTTGTCGACGAAATTGAAGACGATGACGTGGTATTCGAAGATCGTGGTGTAAAGGTCATCATCGACCAGAAGAGCCTGGTTTATCTGGATGGCACCGAACTGGATTATGGCAAGGAAGGCCTGAACGAGGGCTTTATCTTCAACAACCCGAATGTTGCGAACGAATGTGGTTGTGGCGAGAGTTTTACTGTCTAATCAAACAACCATCAGGAGCCGTATAGCCTTTCCAGAAGACGCCGTAAACATATCCCTATAGGCTTGACTGCAGCTTCCCTGCTGCGGACACTTCTGGAAAGGTATTCCGGCTCCTTTTCGTTCAGGAAATATAGTTTTTCAAATCCATGCTTGATTTTACCCAAAACTATTTCGAACTTTTTGGTCTGCCTTCTGATTTCAGGCTGGATCTTGATGAGTTATCGTTGCGCTACCGCGATCTTCAGAAAGTTGTGCATCCTGACAAGTTTGCCAGTGCCAGTGAGCATGAAAAGCGTGTTGCCATGCAGAGTGCGACGTTGGTTAATGAAGCCTATGCTGTACTGAAAGATCCGTTAAAGCGAGCCCAGTATCTGCTGTCCTTGAAAGGACGAAACGCAGAGGGCGAAAACCTGACAACTACTGATGCTGCGTTTTTGATGCAGCAAATGCAGTTGAGAGAGGCCCTGGATGAAACCCGTGAAGCTGATGATCCTCTTGAAGCACTGGATAAGCTTCTGGATACTATAAAGGCTGCCATCAATGAACAGATAGCCAAGTTAACTATTCTGCTGGAAACTTCTTCACAGCAAGATCTCGATGCAGCGATGGAGTCCATATTTAAAATGCAGTTTCTTAAAAAACTTTACAGTGAAGCCGAAGCTCTGGAAGCCGAGCTGGAAGACATGATTTAAACAGGGAACGGGTCAGGCATTACTCTCAGGAATTACTCATGGCATTGCTTCAAATCGCAGAACCGGGACAGTCGGCAGCTCCTCACGAGCACAAGCTTGCAGCAGGTATCGACCTGGGAACCACCAATTCGCTGATTGCCAGCGTAAGAAGTGGTAAACCCTCGACCCTGCCCGATGAAAATGGCGAACACATATTGCCTTCGGTCGTACGCTACCTTGAAGATGACGTCGAAGTCGGAGCTGCAGCCCGGGATACTGCTCAATCCGACCCCTTAAACACGATTGTTTCCGTAAAGCGTCTGGTTGGCCGTGATGTTTCCGAGTTGAAAACCCTGGGTTCGCAATTACCATACGATTTTGTCGATCTCGATAAGCCGGTACCACGTATAAAAACGGTGGCCGGCAATGTTACTGCCATAGAAGTCTCGGCAGAAATTCTCAAGGTTCTTGGTAAAAGGGCAGAAGACACACTTGGCGGCGAACTCGATGGTGTAGTGATCACCGTACCAGCTTATTTTGATGATGCACAACGCCAGGCTACCAAGGATGCGGCGAAACTGGCCGGGCTGAACGTGTTTCGTTTATTGAATGAACCAACAGCAGCTGCTGTTTCCTATGGTCTCGACCAGGGGGCTGATGGCATTCATGCCGTTTATGATCTTGGTGGTGGCACGTTTGATATTTCCATTCTCAAGCTTAACAAGGGTGTGTTTGAAGTGCTTTCCACCGGTGGTGATTCGGCATTGGGCGGTGATGATTTTGATCGTGTTGTCGCTGAATGGATAATGACTAAGGCTGGTATCAGTGATGATGCTGATCATGGCACATTGCGACATTTAATGGATCTTGGTCGCTCACTCAAGGAGCGGCTATCTGATTCTGATTCAGCTGATATTTCAATCAATATTGCAGGCAGTCAGTGGTCCGGCTCCATTACCCGTGAGCAGTTTAACGAGCTGATTGATCCTCTGGTCAAAAAGACCCTGCAGGCCTGTCGCCGTGCTGTACGTGATGCAGGCATCAGCAAGGAAGAGATCAAGGATGTTGTTATGGTCGGTGGGTCTACGCGCGTGCCGCGTGTCAGGGAACTGGTTGGTGAGCTGTTCAATAGCGAGCCGTTAATCAACATCGACCCGGATAAAGTGGTTGCTATCGGCGCAGCCATTCAGGCCAATGTGCTGGCAGGTAACCAGACTGACGATGATATGCTGCTGCTCGACGTCAATCCGCTGTCACTGGGTATTGAGACCATGGGCGGTCTGGTTGAAAAAATTATTCCTCGCAATACCACCATACCGGTTGCCCGGGCACAGGAGTTTACCACTTTTAAAGATGGTCAATCTGCGATGGCAGTGCATGTGTTACAGGGTGAACGAGAACTGGTCGATGACTGTCGTTCATTGGCACGGTTTGAGTTGCACGGTATTCCGCCGGTGGTGGCAGGGGCAGCCCGTATTCGTGTGACATTTTCGATTGATGCCGATGGCTTGTTAAATGTCTCAGCTGAAGAAACGACTTCTGGTGTAAAGGCACAGGTCAATGTACGTCCGTCACATGGTTTGGCTGATGATGAAGTGACGGAAATGCTCAAGGCTTCCATCGAACATGCCGAGCAGGATGTTCATATGCGTCAACTGCGTGAAGAGCAGGTTGAAGCTCAACGTGTCATTGAGGCTCTGAAGGCCGCAATGTCTGCAGATGCCGAGCAGTTGTTGGATGAAGCTGAACAACAGTTGTTACTGGGTGAATTGCAGAAATTGATGGATGTCTCGCAAAGTTCTGATATCAAACAGATCAAGGACGCCATCAAGACGTTGGAAAAGGCTAGTGAGTTTTACGTAGAGCGCCGTATGAACAGCAGTATTCAGCAGGCCATGGCTGGTCATAACGTCGATGAATTTAAATAGCAGGTAGCAGTATGCCAAAAATCATCTTTTTACCCCATGAAGAAATTTGTCCTGAAGGGGCCGTTATCGAAGCAGAAAAAGGGACCACCATTTGTGATGCAGCACTTCAAAATGATATTGATATTGAACATGCCTGCGAAAAGTCCTGTGCCTGCACAACCTGCCATGTTGTTATTCGTGAAGGTTTTGATTCACTCAACGAATCATCCGAAGAAGAAGACGACCTGCTGGACAAGGCCTGGGGGCTTGAACCAGAATCGCGCCTGAGTTGTCAGGCAGAAGTCGGTGATGAAGATCTGGTTGTGGAAATTCCGAAGTACAATATCAACATGGTCTCTGAACATCATTAATCACGAGGTATCATCATGTCACTTAAGTGGATAGACGTTCTCGATATTGCCATCGAACTGGATGAAGCGCATCCCGATGTTGATCCATTAACCATCAATTTCGTAGATCTGCGTAACTGGGTGATGGAGCTGCCCGATTTTGATGATGATCCGGATCACTCCGGTGAGAGAGTGCTCGAGGCCATTCAGCAGGCCTGGATAGAAGAGAGGGAATAAATCGCACTCTTTACCATTTGATGGTCACTTCCTGATAGAGCCCCACGAATATACAGCTTTTTTCTCGCTTCTCTGGCCAGTTGACCAAAAATTCACCGGTTTCTTCGGTTCAGCCAGCGTTCAGTTAACTCCACCTAACATTACCAATGAAAGGAACAACACTTTTTAATATTGGTGGAGAAATACGATGAAACACAGAAAAATTTTAACATTCGCTCTCTCTGCAGCTCTCATCAGTGGATGTGCAACTGCCGGGCGCTATGATTACGATGATTATGATCAGACTTATCGTGATGACGACAGTCTTTCATTTGTAGACAAGGCCAGGGTCATCAGTGCCAGTCCTGTCTATGAAACTGTAAGGGTCAACGACCCTGAAACCCGCTGCTGGGATGAAAAGGTCTATCATCGGGGATATAAAACACGTAATGAATCCTATACGCCTACTATTGCTGGCGCGATCGTTGGTGGTGCGGTTGGTAACCAGTTTGGCAAGGGTGATGGCAGAGATGCCATGACAGTAGCCGGCATGTTGCTGGGTGGCTCTATTGGTAACGACCTGGGCAAGAAACCGGTACAGGCCAGGCCTTATGCGACAACCGAAAAGCGTTGTGAAACAGTTGATAATTACCGTGAGACCCGTGAGCTGGTTGGCTATAATGTTAACTATAAGTATCGTGGTCAAAACTACTGGACTGAAACCCAGTCTGACCCAGGCAAGTACCTGGAACTCAGGGTCAGTATTACACCAATGGAATAATTATGAAGCGTCGTCATTTCATCAAAGCAGTTTTTCTGGCAGTGCTGGTGTCATCCCTGTTGTTGACTCAGCCACTGCTGGCTGATGAGAGACGTAAGGGTTACCGTCATGACGGGAGACCGGATGTTAGTCTGGATTATGCGGTTAAAAAAGCAAGAAATCGTTACAACGGCCGGGTGATTTCAGCAGAAACAGTGGGTGCCGAAAATAACAGGATGCACAATATCCGTATTCTGACTGAGGAGGGTCGAGTCAGACGCTTAAGAGTTGACCCTTCAACAGGTGAATATATCAAGCCCAGGCCTCGCAGAAGGCAATAATCCATGCGGCTGTTGATCATAGAAGACGAGCAAAGTCTGCGTGAACAGCTAAAACAGCGCCTGGTTGCCAGAGGTTACAGTGTTGATGCGGCTGCTGATGGGAGGGAAGGACTGTTCCTGGGAAGTGAATATCCGATGGATCTGGCAATCATTGATATTGGCTTGCCTGAAATGTCGGGTATTGAAGTGATCAGGGAACTTCGCAAGCAGCAGAAAAATTTCCCTGTTCTGATTCTGACGGCACGTTCAAACTGGCAGGACAAGGTGGATGGACTCGAAGCCGGTGCCGATGACTACCTGGTGAAACCATTTCATATCGAAGAACTGTTTGCTCGTGTTAATGCCCTGTTAAGAAGATCTGCCGGTCATTCTACCTCTGTATTGGAGTATGCTCCTTTGTCACTGGATACCGTACGTCAGGAGGTTAAACTCAATGATACGCTGATCGACCTGACAAGTTATGAATATCGAGTGCTCGAATATCTCATGCTGCATGCAGGCAAGGTTATTTCCAAACTGGAGTTGACAGAACATATCTACGACCAGGACTTTGACCGTGACAGCAATGTGCTGGAAGTCTTTGTTGGCCGGTTACGAAAAAAAATCGATCCGCAAAGTTCACTCAAGCCGATCGAAACGATAAGGGGGCGCGGCTACCGGTTTTCATTGGCGGCTGCATCAGATGGTTAAAACCTGGTCACTGACTGGTCGGCTGATAGCATCTGCCAGTCTTCTGTTGGCGACCTTTCTGGGAATTGCCGGATTTTCTCTGGATGCACTTTATCAGAAACGGGCAAGCGAGGCTTTGAAAAACGAATTGCTCAGCCACGTTTATACGTTGTTGTCAGCCAGCAGGGATGATGACAACGGCCTGCCTGTTCTTGATAAGTTGATGCCGGATCCACGTTTCAACCAGATTGATTCGGGGCTGCTGGCCAGCGTCAAAAGCCATTCCAGTGGATACTCGTGGGCCTCAGCATCGACTCTGGGGAATGAGTTTGTTTTCAACAAAAATATGTTACCCGGCCAACGTTTTACCAGTTTATATGATGACAAGATGGTCCTGTACTTCGGTATTGCGTGGGATGATTATGAAGGCGTTCCTAATAATTATACTTTTTCGGTAGCCAGCGATTTACATCCATACCATCAGGACCTTAACAGTTTCCGAAAGGAACTGGTTTTATGGCTGGGAGGCAGTGCTTTTATTCTCATGCTGGTTCAGGCATTGTTGTTGCGCTGGGGCATGAAGCCACTTAAACAGGCTGCAGCTGACATCAAGAAAATAGAAGACGGACGTCAGGAACAATTGCTGTCCGACTATCCTGTCGAATTACAGGGGCTGACTGGCAATATCAACTCCCTTATCCGGCATGCCAATGCCAGCCAGCAGCGTTATAGAAAAAGCCTGGGCGACCTGGCGCACAGTTTGAAAACCCCACTTGCATTGTTGCAGGCGGCAAGGGAACAGGATGAACAACAACTGAAAAACACCCTGGATGAACAATTGCCGCGCATTGATGAGCTGATTCAATATCAATTGCAGCGTGCAGCCGTCATGGGAAAAAGCTCTATTGCGCAAAACATTGAGTTGCTACCTGTGGTTGAGAAGATCTGTCGTAGCCTGGCCAAGGTTTATCATGATCATCAGATTAAGTTCGATATCAATATCAACTCCGATATTTGCTTCAGAGGTGATGAGGCAGACCTGCTGGAGTTGCTGGGAAACCTGATTGATAACGCCTGTAAATATGGCAGGGAAACAGTCAGGGTCAGTGCCTGTAATCAACCTTCACTGGTTATTACTGTCGAAGATGACGGCGCAGGGATCAGGACTGAAGATCGGCAAAAACTGTTGCAGCGTGGTGTCAGGGCAGATCAGAAAAAGACCGGGCAGGGTATTGGGCTCGATATTGTTAATGAAATTGTCGGTCTCTACGAGGCAAAACTGGTGATTTCTGACAGCGCGCTTGGCGGTGCATCCTTTTCAATAAGTTTTTGCTAAGGCTGGCGCTGAATCTGGAAACTTTTCATGACTTGATCTTGGCGGTCAGGGTCTTTATTCTTGAGATATATAATAAATACCAGCACCCTGGTTATTTCCCGGTTCGTCAATCGCTTAATGGCGGTTTTTCATAATAAAAATACACCCGGACCTGACTTTCATGGTCGTGGCGAAATAATCAGATATAAATATTTTTTTGAGGAGGCAGACATGTCAGAAGGGCAGGAAAACCCTGATGAGAAACCGAAATATTTTCCCGATATCAAGGAAGTATCAGTTGATGCACCGCTACTCTGGCTGAAAAAAGGCTGGCAGGATCTTAAAGCCTGTCCGGCAGGCAGTCTTTTTTATGGTGCCTGTTTTGTCATTGGCGGTTATGTGATGATTTTTTCCTTGCGTGATGCGCCAGAATACATCGCTGCGGTAATCACCGGGTTTGTCATTGCGGGTCCATTTCTGGCGTTGGGACTTTATGAACTGAGCGCCCAGCATGAACGTGGTGAGACCTGCAAGTTGACAAAATCTCTCATAGCCTGTCGTAAAAATGTCGCCAATATGGCAGCGTTTGCCCTGATATTACTGGTGCTTTATCTGGGCTGGGTAAGTGCCTCGGTTATGGTTTTCGCTGCTTTTTACTCAGGTGAATTTCCTACCATGGGTGAGTTTTTTCGACATCTGATCATGACAGAACACATGAATTTCCTGATCGTGTATTTCAGTATTGGTGCCATGTTCGGGGTGATAATTTTCTCTATCAGCATCATTTCCATTCCTTTGATCAAGGATAAGCAGATGGATGCATTCTCGGCCACTATTGCCAGCGTACGTGCGGTAATTTTCAACCCAGGGCCCATGATTGTGTGGGCAGGGTTTATCGCGGTACTTTCCATGTTTGGAATGGTGACTTTACTGCTGGGGACGCTGGTTGTTGGGCCAGTGCTTGGGCATGCGACATGGCATGCTTTTAGGGATTTGACAGGTACCGGGCCCGAACCCAGCTGAAAATACTCCTGTGGCAAAATTATGGCAACAGGGGTGTGATTCCGGCGTGTTTTCTGGAACAATTCGCCATCATTTTTAAAATTTCCGGGAATTATTATGCCTTTGATCAAACCTTTTACGGGTCTTCGTCCTGCCGAGGGCCGTGCTGATGATGTTGTAGCCCCTCCTTATGATGTGATGAATGCGGCAGAGGCTCGCGAGATGGTTGAAGGGCGTCCATGGAGTTTTCTGCATATTTCCCGACCAGAAGTGGATTTGCCGGTTGATACTGATCCCTATTCGGACGAGGTTTATGCCAAGGCTGCGGAGAACCTGCAAAAAATGATTACAGAAGGCGTGCTGGTCCGCGATCCTTCTGACAGTTATTACGTCTATCGCCTGACCATGGGTAGCCATGTGCAGACCGGCCTGGTGGCAGCGGCTTCGGTTGAGGCCTACGACGCCGACCGCATCAAAAAGCACGAATTTACACGTCCGGTCAAAGAGGATGACCGTGTTCGCCAGGTTGAGGCATTAAATGCCCAGACCGGTCCGGTTTTTCTGGTCTACAAGGCGAATCAGGTGGTTGATGACTTGCTGAGAACTGTCAGTTCAAAACCTGCTGATGTTGATGTCACTGCCAAAGATGGAGTGCGTCATGAAATCTGGGTGATGTCTGATGCTGATCAGGTTGCCACGCTCACCGAGGCTTTCGATGCCATGGATGCCATTTATGTAGCCGACGGCCATCACCGTTCTGCGGCAGGTTCACGTGTAGGCAACAGCCAGAAAGCGGCCAATGTCAACCACACCGGTAATGAATCCTACAATTATTTCCTCAGTGTTATCTTCCCACATGACCAGATGCAGATTCTGGATTACAACCGTGTCGTCACAGATCTCAATGGAATGACTAAAGAAGAGTTTCTGTCACAGGTCGCTCAGCGCTTTGAAATGGAATCAGCTGAAGCTCAGGTTAAGCCTTCCAAAGAAGCCGAGTTTGGTATGTACCTGGACAAGCAATGGTACAAGCTGACCCTGAAAGGTGATGTGCCGGCGGATCCTGTTGCACGCCTGGATGTCAGCTTGCTGGCTGATAACCTGATTGAGCCGTTGCTGGGAATTTCTGACCCAAGGCGTGATACCCGTATTGATTTTGTTGGAGGAATCCGTGGGCTTGGTGAGCTGGAAAAACGCGTTGATTCCGGTGACTGGGCCGTGGCTTTCGCTCTCTATCCAACCACCATGGAAGCGCTGATGGCTGTTGCCGATGCAGGTGAAGTGATGCCACCAAAATCAACATGGTTTGAGCCCAAACTGGCTGATGGCCTGGTCAGCCACGTTCTTGACTGAGGATCTGCTCATTTAAAGACTGGTTTATCGTTTTTCCATGGTTTCCATCACATCAGTTCTGCCAAAGGACAACCACATCGATGAGCAGGGTATCGAGGTCTGGTTAAATTCCATCGCGGCTGAACGTGATGCGGATGAAATGGAATACCTGCGTGCCGCCTGTATGGAGGCACTGCATTTGTATAAAGACGGTGTGCGCTCCACGGGTGAATTGACCATTCTGTCCGTATTGCATGTCGCTGATATCCTCAATGGTCTTCAACTGGATGTCGAAGCACTGGCCGCTGCCCTGTTACATGATGCGGTAGGCAGCATAGGATTTGATGCGCGTCGCATTGAAGGTCTGTTTGGCAAGCACCTGCTTGACATGATCAATAACATGGCTCGTATCGGCATGGTTGCATCCGGTCCGACGACCGAAATCAACGAATCCCAACATATTGAAAACCTGCGTCGCATGCTGCTGGGTATAGCCGGTGATGTGCGAGTGGTTCTTGTGGTTCTGGCCGAACGGGTTCATATTGCACGCATGCTAAAACATTGCGATGAAGCTACGCGTCGGCGAGTGGCAATCGAAACGCGCGATATCTACGCACCACTGGCCAATCGTCTGGGTGTCTGGCAACTCAAATGGGAACTGGAAGATCTTTCCCTGAGATACCTTGAGCCTGATGAATACAAGGATCTTGCCAGAAGACTAAAAGGTCGGCGCCATGAACGTGAAAATTATATCCATGACGTGATCAGTCAGTTACACGAAAAATTTGCCGAGCAGGGAATCAGGGCAGACATTTCCGGACGTCCAAAACATATTTACAGCATCTGGAAAAAGATGAAACGTAAAAATGTGGATTTTGACCAGATTTTTGATGTGCTGGCGGTGCGCGTCATGGTTGATACCGTTGCCCAGTGTTACGAAGTACTGGGTATTGTGCACGGTATCTGGAAACACATTCCCGGTGAATTCGATGACTACATTGCCACGCCCAAGGTCAACAATTACCAGTCACTGCATACCGCAGTGATTGATCCGCAGGGTAAACCGCTGGAAATTCAGGTGCGTACCTACGAAATGCATGATCATGCTGAACGTGGTGTTGCTGCACACTGGCGCTACAAGGAAAACCGTGGGCAGGATGCCGAACTGGAAAAACGTATTGAATGGATGCGTAACTGGCTTGAAATGAAAGTTGAAGGCCAGAGCGATGCTGATTTTGTTGATGATGCTCAGGCGGTGTTTGAGGCGGCACAGATCTATGTTTTAACACCGCAGGGCAAGGTGGTTGAATTACCCCAGGGTTCAACACCGATTGACTTTGCTTATGCCATTCATACTGATGTTGGTCACCGTTGTCGCGGCGCCAAGATTGATGGCCACATTGTCACGCTTAACACCAAACTGCAAAGCGGCCATACCGTCGAAATTTTAACCGTAAAGCAGGGCGGGCCCAGTCGTGACTGGCTGAACATGCACCTTGGTTACTGTAAAACCTCAAGAGCAAGGGCGCGTATTCGCCAGTGGTTTAAACATCAGGACTACGAAGAACATGTAAAGATCGGGCGCGCCAGCCTGGAACGTGAAATTAGCAAGCTGGGTTTGCACTGGCCCGACCTGGACAAAATAGCCGAGCGTTTCAACCAGAAAAACAGCGAAGAAATGCTGGCGGCTATCGGCAGAGGTGATGTTTCTCCCATCCAGGTGGCTGCCTGTGCCCATCGTCGTCAGGCAGAGTTGCCATTAAATTTGCCGCCACAACATGAGCCGGTCAAACGCCGTTCGCGTCATTCCAAAAAGACCACACCAAGTAACAATGTTATCGTGGATGGCGTTGGTGATTTGCTGACTACAATGGCCAAATGCTGTAAACCGGTACCTTATGACCCGATCGTTGGCTACATCACCCGGGGCAGGGGAATTACCATTCATCGCCGTGATTGTGCAATGATACAGAAAATTGATGAGTCGGGCAGAGAGCGCCTCATCAATGTTGTCTGGGCAAATGAAGAGTCTGGTGATAGTGCCTATCCCGTCGATATTCGTATTTTTGCCACTGACCGAAAATACCTGTTACGGGATATCAGCAATGTGTTATCGAATGAGGATGTGGATGTTGTCGGTGTCACAACACATTCGGATAAAAAGACCGACCGCGCTACCATGCGTTTTACCATCGAAATTGAAAATCTTCGACAATTAAGCCGGGTAATTGAAAAATTATCCCAGTTACCGGAAGTAATCGAAGTCAAAAGACAGATTCGCTGAAAATAACGTCCGGAGTTGTATCGGCAACACAAAACGCCTAAACTGCACCCGTAGCTTGTCGTAAAAGGCTGATTTGTAAAAACATTCATTGCTTTTTTCATCATTTTTCCAGTATTTGCATTAGCGGGCAGTTTAAGTTGGCATTTTCAGAAAAAATCAACCTGATGGATCTAGACCGCAAGGGCTTTGAGTCTTTTGTCGAATCGCTGGGCCACAAGGCTTTTAATGGCCGCAATATCATGAAATGGATACACAAGCATGGCATCACTGATTTTGATGCGATGAGTGATGTGTCAAAAAAATTACGCCTGCAACTGTCCCAGACCGCCGAGATTGTCATTCCCGAGATTATTTTTGAACAGCCTGCCCTGGATGGCACCACAAAATGGATACTGGAATTACATGACGGTCAGCGTATCGAGACAGTATTCATTCCAGAGGGTGACAGGGCTACACTATGTGTTTCGTCCCAGGTTGGCTGTGCACTGAATTGTTCCTTTTGTTCCACTGCGCAGCAGGGATTTAATCGTAACCTGACAACTTCGGAGATTATCGGGCAGGTCTGGCGCGTCACAAATGAGATGAAACAGCCATTGTCTAATGTTGTGATGATGGGAATGGGGGAGCCTCTGGCGAATTTTGATGCGGTTGTTTCGGCGATGAACCTGATGCAGGATGATCAGGCTTATATGCTGTCACGTCACCGCGTCACTCTGAGTACCTCCGGAATTGTTCCGGCCATAGATAAATTGCGTGAAGTGAGCAACACGGCACTGGCAGTTTCGTTACATGCACCTAATAACGAGCTACGCAATGAACTGGTGCCAATCAATGAGAAGTATCCACTTGAACAGTTGATTCCCGCCTGCAAGGCTTATCTTCGTGCTGAAAAACGCCGCAAGATAACCTGGGAATATGTCATGCTCGATGGCATAAATGACACGGACAAACACGCACGCCAACTGATTCGTTTACTCGAAGGTACGCCTTCCAAGATTAATCTGATACCTTTCAATCCATTTCCCGGCACCGATTATAAAACCTCGCCAAGAGAGCGAATTGATAAGTTCAGGGAAAAACTGGTTCGTTCCGGTCTGGTTGTTATTACAAGAAAAACACGCGGTGAAGATATCGATGCTGCTTGCGGCCAGTTGGTGGGAAAGGTCAGAGATCGTAGTCGCAGACAATTAAGGGGACTAAGTCGTTGAAATACGCAAAACTTTTTTTTTCTTTTTTCTCGCTACTCGTTTTGTTGGGTTGTCAGTCAAATCCTGAATATTCAAGCAACGGAAACAAGGAAATCAAACTTGAGACCAACAAATACGTCAATAGTCCAGCCAATCTTTATATCAAGCTAGCCAATGCCTATTACAATCAGGGAGATGTGGAAATCGCTCTCGGGCATGCGCAAAAAGCAGTGTCTAAAGATAGCGGTAACCCAAACGCCCATAACATTCTGGCATTGATCTATCAAAGCCTTGGGCAAACAGGAAAAGCCGAGTCTGGTTTCAGACGCGCATTATCCATCTCACCGAATGATCCCTATATCAACAATGCCTATGGGCGCTTAAAGTGCCTTCAAGGTGATCTTGATAAGGCATTGATTTACTTTAATAAAACGATTGATTATCCATTGTACGAAAACAAGTGGATACCGACTGCTAACGCCGGGATTTGTGCACTTAGGCATGATAACCTAGAAGTTGCCGAAGAATATTTACGTAAATCCTTACAAAATAATGAAAAATTTCCAATCGCCCTCTATAATATGGTTAAATTATCGGTATTGCAGGAAAATTTCCTGATGGCCAGGGCGTTTTTGCAGCGTTACCTGGAGGTTGGACGCCACGATGCCAAAACATTATGGTGGGGTATTTTGACCGAACAAAATCAGGGTGACCGGAATGCGCTTGAAAGCTATAAACTTCAGCTAAGATCCAGATTTCCTGACTCCGATGAGGCGAAGTTATTGTTTGAAATGGAAAACAGCAAAAAATGAGTGCTATACCCATTCAGGAACCAGAATCCGTAGTGACCGAGCTTCCCCAGCCCAAAGGTCCTGGTGCCCGGCTGAAAGCTGCCCGAAAGACCAAGGATATTCACCTGGACAAGGTTGCAGCACAGCTGCATTTACGCAGAGATATGCTCATAGCGCTGGAAGAGGACGATTATGATCATCTGCCAGCCCGTGTCTTTATTGTAGGCTACATGCGTAACTATGCACGCTACATCGGACTGCCTGCTGAAGCCATAATCCAGTCACTGGACCAGTTTTTGCCTGCAGAAGATAAAGATAAACCGGGCCTGCCAAAAGTTGGATCAGATGCCGGCGACGTTTTTAAACCATCTGCCAAAGCAAGAAAAAGCCCTTTCAGTTTTTTCAGTCTTGTACTATTGGCTGCTGCAGTTGCCGTGTTTTTCATTTGGAAGGAGGGCTATCTGGACCGCTCGTTCACTTCATCCTCCGCTTTGATTGAAGATATTCAGTTGGATATGCCTGGCGATGCAGTCAAACCATCAATTGAAATTCCGCTTGAACAATCAACAATTGAGATAACTGTTCCAGAAACTGTTGAAAAAGTAGAATCTCCGGCCAATTATGCACTGGCTAAGCCTGTTGTGGCTGAAACTGATAAAACGCTTGAATTACCCAAGTTGCCACAGCAAGTGTTTCCTGAAAAATCCGCTCAAACAATAGGCTCCATTGCTGAGCCTGCTGTTGCTGAGCCTGCTGTTGCTGAGGAATTCGCTCAACAAGTGGCAGCTGTCACTGTTGATAATGTCAGACCGGTCGTATCCGATGCTTCTGACATCGTGCTTAAACTGACGGGCAAGTCATGGATTGAAGTGAGAGATGCTACAGGTACTTTCAAGCTGAATAATCTATATCAGGCTGGAACTGAGAAAACATTTGGAGGCAAGCCTCCCTACAAAGTTTTGATTGGTAATGCGGCTGAAGCCCGTCTGATGGTCAATGGCGCTGCTTTCGATCTGGAAAACCACAGTAAAGCCAACGTCGCAAGATTTACACTGGATCCCTCTGCATTGTAAAATCTCCTATAGCAGTCGATATACTACTTGCTACAAAATTAAGTAAAGCCCCGTGCTGATATTCAGCGCGGGGCTTTCATTCATTTTCAGGTCATAAATTCGGTAAACCAGAATGGCAAAAAATATCCAGGCAGTCAGGGGTATGAAAGATATCCTGCCAGACCAGACACCTTTGTGGCAGTTTCTGGAGCAGCAGGTCAGGGCAGTGCTCAACAGTTATGCCTACCAGGAAATTCGTATGCCGATCGTAGAAAGTACGGACTTGTTTAAACGTTCAATCGGCGAAGTGACCGATATCGTCGAAAAAGAAATGTACACTTTTGATGATCGCAACGGTGACAGCCTGACATTACGCCCTGAAGGTACCGCAGGTTGTGTACGCGCCGGCATAGAAAATGGACTGTTGCATAACCAGATTCAGCGTCTCTGGTACCAGGGGGCGATGTTCCGTCATGAACGTCCCCAGAAAGGCCGCTACCGCCAGTTTCACCAGATTGGAGTAGAAACTTTCGGCCTTGCAGGGCCGGATATTGACCTGGAAGTCCTGCTGATCACTGCGAGAATCTGGAAAGCTATTGGCCTGCATGACCTGCAATTACAGATCAATACCCTGGGCACTTCTGAAGAGCGCAAGGCATACCGTGACAAACTGGTCGCCTATCTTGAGCAGTTTCAGGATCAACTCGATGAAGACAGTCAGCGCCGTCTGGGTAGCAACCCGCTGAGAATTCTTGATTCCAAGAATCCTGAAATGCAGGAGATTGTCAGTAACGCACCAGCATTAATTGATGAACTCGGAGATGATTCACGCGAGCATTTCGACTGGATATGTAAAGGACTGGAAGCCAATGGTATCAGTTACGTAATTAACCCAAGACTGGTACGGGGACTCGATTATTATTCGCGTACCGTATTTGAGTGGGTGACAGATCGCCTAGGTGCGCAGGGTACAGTGTGTGCAGGTGGTCGTTATGATGCGCTTGTCAGCCAGCTGGGTGGGCGTGAAACCCCTGCAGTCGGTTTTGCCATGGGTATGGAAAGGCTGGTAGCCATCCTGGAAGAGGATGGCAAGGCCGAAGGCCTGGGAAATGCAGATATTTATATGGTCCTGATGGGCGATAAAGCTGTCAGCGAGGGTTTCCGGATTGCCGAAAAATTACGCAGTGAAATACCTCAACTGGGATTGCAGGTAAACTGCGGTGGTGGCAGTTTTAAGTCACAGTTTAAAAAAGCGGATAAAAGTGGAGCACGGTATGCATTGGTACTGGGTGATGATGAACTGCAAAAAGGCATCATAAGTCTCAAGCCGCTACGGGACAATCTGGATCAAAAAGAACTGCCTTTGCAATCATTGAGTGATAGTATCAGGCCATTATTGAAGAGTGAGGAATAAAGCGTGTTAAACAACACCCATCTTTCAGATGAAGAACAGGCAGAAGCGTTAAAACGCTGGTGGTCTGAAAACGGCAAATCCATTATCGGTGGTATCGTTGTGGGACTTGGGCTGGTATTTGGCTGGCAGGGTTGGAACGAGCATCAGCGTAATCAGTCTGAAATGGCAACAGCTGAATACGATCGTTTTCAGTTAAGTATCATGCAGTCCGACCTGGAGGCAGCACAGGTGCAGGCCAGCAAGATCAGCGCAGACTATTCTTCCACCGCTTATGATTATTTTGTGGCACTGGATCTGGCCAAGGCGCTGGTTGCCAATAAGGATTTTGAAGGTGCAAAAAAACAGCTCGAATTGGCGATTGCCAGTGCAGATGACGATGGATTGAAGCTGATCGCCGAGGCTCGCCTGGCACGCTTGCTGGTGGCCATGAACGAAACCGATACGGCACGTAATCTGGTCCGCAATGCAGAGGGCACGCCATTTGCAGGCGAGTTTGCACACATCGATGGTGATATTGCCAGTGTCGCAGGTGACAGGTCTGCTGCAGGCTTGGCTTATCAGAAGGCCCTTGATTCAGGTGCAGGCAATCATAAATTGCTGGAAATGAAATTGAATGAAACCCGTTAACGGGTCTGGAAAAGTATCGTGACTAGAGTTTTAGTTTCTTTGCTCTCAGTGCTGCTGCTTGCAGGTTGTGGCACCATGGCTGACCCGACTTCCTGGTTCGACGATAACGTCAAGGAAGTAGAACCAAACGAATTGGCTGATTTTGAGACAACCCTCCAAGTTAAAACCCTGTGGGATACGGATATCGGTTCCGGAACTGACAATCTGCGTCTCAGGTTGATTCCGCGCGTTGATGGTGGACGGGTCTATGCTGCTGATAGCGAAGGACAGGTACAGGCTTTTGATAGTCTGACAGGCAAGCGTATCTGGGGAACTGATCTGGAATTGCCGTTATCCGGTGGGCCGGGTAGTGGTGAAGGGCTGGTGTTGCTGGGTACCACAGATGGTGAAGTCATCGCCCTGAGTGCTGAAAATGGAGAGCAGCTCTGGAAAACCCAGGTCAGCAGTGAAGTTTTGTCAGTGCCTGTAGTCGCATCCGGTGTGGTAGTCGTGCATAGCATTGACGGCAAGCTGGTTGGACTGAGCGCAATTGATGGTAAACAGCTATGGCTATACAGTCGCAAGGTGCCGGTGCTGACATTGAGAGGCACCAGTTCACCAAAAATTAGTGGCGGAGTAGTTTATAGCGGATTTGCCGGCGGTAAACTGGTAGCGCTGGATTTACAGAAAGGCTTTGTCCAGTGGGAGGCTTCCATAACCGCTCCTTCTGGTCGTTCAGAGCTCGAACGCATGGTTGATATTGATGGAGACCCGTTCATCAGCGATGGAACCATTTACGTGGCAACCTATCAGGGAGAACTGGCAGCTGTCAGTGAATACAGTGGAACCCTGTTATGGCGCCGAAAACTGTCATCCTATTCAGGTGTCGATGCTGACTGGCGCAATCTCTATATTTCAGACGCTATGGGCAATGTCTGGGGTATCAGCCCTGAAAATGGTGCCGCCATGTGGAAGCAGGACAAACTGCTCAATCGTCGTTTGTCAGCCCCAGCTGTAATTGATGGCTATGTAGTGGTTGGTGACTACGAAGGCTATTTACATTGGCTATCACACGATGATGGCAAGCTGGTTGCCCGTACCCGTGTCGGTGGTGAAGCCATTACTGCAGCACCTGTAATGAGTAATGGTGTTGTCTATGTTTTCGGTGATGGTGGTGCACTGGCCGCTGTGCAACCGGTCCAGTAGCATTATCAGGCGTTGATCCATGTTGCCTGTTATCGCCCTTGTTGGCCGCCCCAACGTTGGAAAGTCCACATTATTCAATCGCCTGACACGCACGCGTGATGCACTGGTTGCAGATCAGCCGGGACTGACTCGCGACCGCCAGTATGGTGTTGGTAAACTGGGCTCGCGCCCTTACCTGGTGGTGGATACCGGAGGTATCAGCGGCGATGTCGAGGGTGTGGAGTCCCTCATGGTTGACCAGGTACAAATGGCGATTTCTGAAGCTGACCAGATTCTTTTTCTGGTTGATGCCCGCCATGAATGTTCTTCAGCTGATGAAGCCATTGCTGCAGAATTGCGTCGCACCGGCAAACCGGTAAAGGTGGTCGCCAACAAAAGTGAAAATCTCGACAAACACGAAGCTTCCACGGCTTTTTATTCACTGGGGCTGGGTGATCCGGTTGTCATCTCGGCGGCTCATGGTCGAGGTGTCAAATCCATGGTAGAAGCCATTATCAGGGAACTGCCACCGGAATTCGATTTTCACGAAGATGAAGAAGATCAGGACGACTCGATCAAGGTCGCACTGGTCGGTCGTCCCAATGTCGGCAAGTCAACCATGATCAACCGGCTGCTGGGCGAAGAACGTGTGGTTGCCTATGACAAGCCGGGCACCACTCGCGACAGCATTGCCATACCTTTCGAGAAAGACGGTAAAAAATATACCCTGATTGATACCGCCGGTGTCAGGAGGCGTTCGCGCGTCAATGACATGATCGAAAAGTTTTCCGTGATCAAAACCTTGCAGGCCATAGAAGAAGCCAATGTTGTTCTGCTGGTGCTGGATGCCCGCGAAGGTATCAGTGAGCAGGATGCCACCATGGCGGGCCATATCCTGGAGGCCGGCAGGGCTTTGGTGGTCGTCATCAATAAATGGGATGGCCTTGAGCCGGATGAAAGAGACAAGATCAGGGAAGACATGCAGCGCAAACTGCCATTTCTTGATTTTGCCGCATGGCGATTCGTGTCTGCACTTCATGGCAGTGGAGTAGGCACATTGCTGGCAAAAGCAGAGCAGGCTTACAGAAATGCGATGCGCAAACTTTCAACACCTGAGCTGACGCGTATTCTTGAAGACTGTGTCATGGAACATCAGCCACCAATGGTGAAAGGCAGGCGTATTAAATTGCGTTATGCCCACCAGGGTGGCAAGAATCCGCCTCTGATTGTGATTCACGGGAATCAGGCAGATCAGACACCCAACGCCTACAAGCGATACCTGACCAACCGCTTCCGTAAGGTATTTGATTTTTCAGGTACGCCGATTCGCCTGGAGTTCAGAACCGGTGAAAATCCTTATGAAGGCCGTAAAAACAAGCTGACGGCACGTCAGGTGAGAAAGCGTCAGCGACTCAAAAAACACGTCAAGCGCAACAAGTAATCACATCAGGATTTTTATTGTAATAGAGCGATAATTGCAGCTTCGTTGGTTTCCATGGCCCAGGATAATGCTGTTTTACCGTTAAGGTCGGTGAGGTTTTTATCGGCGTTTCTTTCCAGTAGCAGTCTGACCACATCCGTATGCCCACGCTTGGCGGCCCATATCAGCGCTGTCCAGCCCCGGGTCTGTTCCTGGTGGTTAATTGAAGCGCCTTTATTCAGTAGGGCGATGACAATCGCTGTATGATTATTTGATGCTGCCAGCAACAACGCCGTGTAACCACCACTGTCAACCAGGTCAACTGCGGCGCCATGCTGTAAAAGCAGCTCGGCTATCGCCTGATGTCCATAGAGTGAAGCCTTCATCAAGGCTGTCCACTGGCAGTCATCGGTAGCGTTGATATCAGCATTCTCAGCTAACAATGATCTGACTTTATCGATATCATTTTCCTCGGCTGCAATGACCAGCGGTGATGAATCGAGATACAGTTCGCTGTCATCATTATTGCCGCTGCAAGCTGTCAAAAGCAATAAGATCGACATCAGTGTGAGGATGGG
>Ga0180433_10002815_pt1 | contig 26290 bp, 24 predicted proteins | sample SS_ome_8_FD_132980 | JGI IMG/M metagenome (GOLD analysis project Ga0180433, IMG submission 132980) | Hypersaline lake sediment archaeal communities from the Salton Sea, California, USA - SS_1_D_1 metaG | ecosystem: Environmental > Aquatic > Non-marine Saline and Alkaline > Hypersaline >... | reverse complement strand
TAATTCATAACCCCAATATAGATAAATTTTTATCACATCACTCGTTTTTTTAATCGGATCTTATTAATAATTATTTATTCAAGGATATTTTACTTTAGAATGCTACAAATAATAAGTTTTTTCATATTTAGAATACAATAATAAATCTTTTTTTTGATTATAGTTTAAGTTCATACAGTTTGTACAGTTTATTATTCAAATCAGTTTTTATAGTTAAAATATATAGTAAAGGAATTAAAAATGTCAAAAGAAATCGTGTATGTAAAGGCTGATACTCTCGAGAAATTCATGCGTGATGTATTCATCGGAGTAGGGGTTCCTAAGGATGATGCAAGTATTATAGCAGAAGTACTCATCACCTCTGATAAAAGAGGAATTGACTCACATGGAATACAGAGGTGTAAGATGTATTACGATCGAATAAAAGAGGGGATTTATGAAGTTAATACCGAAATTAAAGTGATTAATGACGGCCCTACAACAGCTCTCCTGGACGGTGGATGTGGAATGGGACATGTTATTGCGCATAAGGCGATGAGCATGGCAATAGAAAAAGCAAAAAAGTACGGCCTTGGGGCAATAGCTGTGAGAAATTCTACTCATTTTGGCATTGCAGGCTATTATTCACTAATGGCAATAAAAGAAGGCATGATTGGACTCACGGTTACCAACGCAAGACCTTCTATTCCTCCAACTTTTGGAGTTGAGCCCATGCTAGGAACTAACCCTTTAACATTTGGATCTCCTACTGACGAAGAATTTCCCTTTGTACTTGATTGCGCAACATCAATCATTCAAAGAGGTAAAGTAGAAGTCTATAATCGAATTAATAAACCATTACCAGAAGGAACCATAATTACTGATGATGGAAATACAGAGACAGATCCTGGAAAGGTTTTAAAGGGAATGGCTGAAAAAAAGGCTGCTTTGCTGCCCTTAGGAGGAAAAGGTGAAGAAACTTCAGGATATAAAGGGTATGGGTATGCTACTATAGTTGAAATTTTATCTGCTGCTTTACAAGACGGAATATTCCTAAGAGATACAATAGGTGTTGTCGAAGAGGGTCAAAAACGATTGAAAGTTGGGCATTTCTTCCTTGCGATTAATATTGAAAGTTTTGTACCGTTATCTTCATTTAACAGAACTGCTGGAGATATAATGAGAGGGCTCAGAAGTGCTAAAAAGGTTCCAGATGCGAATAGAATTTATACCGCTGGAGAAAAAGAATATGCTGCTGAAAAAGAAAGGATGAATACTGGCATTCCAATTAATAAAAACCTACAAGAAGACATAAAAATCATGAAGGAAGAACTTGGATTAGATAAATACGATTTCTCATTTTAATTTTCTTTTGAGAAACTAAAAAATAATTCCATCAGTTCGATCAGTAAAGGGTTCAGAATGAAGAATAATATCTTTAAGGTTACTAATTTTTAGTTTCTCCCTTATTTCATTTTCAATATTAGTTATACATTCATGAACAAAGGCAATATTTAAACTACTTTCAAAAAATACGTGAGTCTCTAACACGCAATATTCTATTGCTGTCCAAAATTCAAATCCATGATATCCTTTAACTTCATCATAATTCCTAAGTATTGACTCTATTTCGTGTTGTATTTCTGACATTCTAATATCGTCAACAGGACTGCACGATAACTGTTTTGGCTTTATTTTTCCCGTTGTTGGGGACCCTTCGATGTGAGTTATTATTCTTGAAAGATCTGATGCTTGCTTTTTTAATTCGTTCTCAAATTCAGTACAAATTTTATGTGCCTCTTCAAGTTGAAGTGAATTACTTACTATGATTGTAAGGGATAAAAAATATTCCTTTTCTATAGTAAATAGATTAACATCTTTAATGTTTAATATGTCCATGTAATCCGTGTAGGAAGAATATATTAAATTTATAATCTTTTCCCCGACTGAAGATTCTCCTCCAAGCGGATTCATCTCTATAAGACATTCAACATCATACTGTGGAATCAATGAATTACAAATCGATCTTATGGATTTGGTTATTTCATTTGCGTGAACAACTGAAATATGATCTTCTACAGATAAATTTACTTCCAAAAATAACTTATTTCCACTGGCTCTGACCTTTAAATCTTGAAGTCCATTTACATGGTCTAAATAAAATATATTTTCTCTTATTTCTTCAAGAATAAGAGCGCTAATCGGATTTTCATCAGTAAGATCTTTTATACCTTTTTTTGTTAAATTTAATGCTCCTATTATTATCCAGCAAGAAATTAATATACTGAAGATAGGATCAAAAAATGTGGCTCCAAATAAGGCGAAGATGAAACTTAGAAAGACTAGAATTGCCCGTAAGGAATCTTGAAATAAATTTAAACCTTGTATTTCTAGAGATAGACTATTTTTTCTCTTTCCTTGCCAGATTAAAACTCTGGAAAATATAATATTTATGATGAATGAAACGATAATTAATTGCAGACCTATTGTCGGAGCATTAATAATATAGCTTGCGTTTAAAATAGCTAGTATAGTATTAAGTATTAAATAAAAATATAGGTTTGTTAATATAATTCCTTGAACAAGAGCTCCAACTGGGTCGATTTTAGAATGACCATACATGTGCTCATAATCAGGTGGTTTATCGCTTTGTACCACAGAGTATAGGGTTATTGCAACAAAAAAAATATCTACAAATGTATCAAGTGATTCGGAGAGAAAACTTAGGCTTCCCGTGATAATAATGCCACAAATTTTTAACACTGATTGAATCAAGACTACTACTAGTGCAATAATTCCATATTTAACTTTTTCATCCATCTTAGTAAAGTATTATGCGTTTTATGATTACTATGTAATAATGCTAAAAGTATGAAAAAAAAATGTTTGGATATTTGATTAATAATTATTTTAAATATCTCGTGGGATATCAATTTCCAAATTACTAATTGGATAAGATGAACAAGGATGGAAGAAGTTGAATTTCTTATCTGCTGCTCGTCTTCCATCACATTTAGGACTTACATATACATTTCCTGAAATTAGGAGAGATCGGCAAAATCCACATTCGCCAGAACGGCATTTAGAGGGAGGTGCTAGATTTGCTCGCTCTAAAGCTACGAGAACGGATTCTGTTGCAATGGCAGGTATTTCTTTAGAGATATTACCAATTTTAACTTTGATCTTGAATGTCTTATCAGCCTTATCTTGTGGAAATCCTGGATATTTAACAATATCTTTTATTTCTCCATATGCTTCCTTCCGAATTCTCTTATTCTGGATGTTAAGTTTTTGAAGCTCCTTGTCTATGAAGTCATACATGACCTGAGGACCACATATAAAGAATGTATTATCCTTCACATCAGCATATTTATTAATGATTTCAGACGAAATAAATCCTTTCTCACAACCTTGTAGCGTTACCTCTTCGCAACTTAAAACAAATACAACCTTTATTTTATCAGGATGTTGACTTTCTAACTCCTTGAATTCATCATAATATATAATATCATGTTGGTCGCTACTGCCATAGAGTAAAACCAACTTTGCATCCAAATTACCATTTATTATCGCTTTCGCCATTGAACGAAAAGGAGTTACTCCCGATCCTCCTCCAATTGCTACAATGGTGTTCGCGTCGCGAATTGGTTCGTAATAAAAGAATCCTTCAGGTCCAGAACTTTCAACCTTCGTTCGAACTTTCCAATTCTCCCATATATATCCTGTTAAAAAGCCGTGGGATTCCTTTCTAATCGTGATCTCATAAAATCCGTTTAAAGCGTCCGTTGGTGAAGATGCTATAGAATATGGGCGCGTTATTAACACATCATTTACAACCACTTTTAAGCTTAAATATTGACCTGCTCTGAAGTAAGCTAGTTCTTTTGTTTCCGAATCAGGATCGGGGATCAACTTAAAAGTTTTAGTAGTCTTTGTTTCTTCCTTTATCTCGCTAATTATCATGTATTGTCTTTCGGGGTGTAACCTTCGAGCTAAATGATTTATAGGATCTGAAGTGATGGGCTCATTTGAGGCTTTCTCTATTCGCTTTTTTCTTGTAGGTACTAATTTCATGAAACTATAAAGGTCTTTGTTATTGGATTTGACGGTAATATTCAATTTGTCTTCTTTTTCTGTCATTTGTTCACACCCACTCCTATTTTTACTTGTAATTTACTTAAAACAAACAGTGCCGCCAATTCTCCGTCGTTTATGGCACTACTATACCCATGAGCTCTCCGTCCAAATCCTCCTGCGAACTCTAATCCCTCAATATAATAATGATCATTCATCATCATCAGTCGTGGAACGAGAGAGTCCCACGACTCTGGTTCGTATCCATATATAATGCCGTTATACGTGCGTGAGTATCTAGCAAATGTTTGAGGTGTAGCAACTTCAAATTCTTCTATATGATCCATCACTGAGATGCCAAGAGCCTTTTCAAAATCGATAATGAGACCTTTTGCGATATCGTTTTTAACTCTCACGTAATCCTCAGGCTTCACATCCTTCCACGCTCCTGGTTTAAAAAGTGTTGTAATATAAACAATTGATGTATCTGGAGGAGATGAGTCGGGGTTCGCAATATTTAAACACACTGTAGCTTGACCTTTAGGAACTCCGAGGGAATTCCATTGATTATACAATGTTTCTGTATCCATGTCACCCATAATAAAATAACTATAATCCTTGATCCCCAACTCTTCAGCGGATTTGTCAAGCCCCAAATAGACGACAAACGCAGAAAGGCCGTGAATTCTTGAATTTACTTCCTTGTATGCGATTTCCGGAACTTCAGACTTTGGATAAATCAACTTATTATATACCAGCGTTTGAGAAGCGTTAGAAATTACTTGATTTGTCTTAATCTTATCTCCATTTGATGTTTCAACGCCTATTACTTTTCCATTTTCTACTAAAATCTTTTCAACTCGAGTATTATATAGGATAACGCCACCTAATTCTCTAATCCTCTTATCTAGAGCTAAAGTAAACTCAGTTGAGCGGAGTTTAGGTATGTAGGCTCCTCGGTCTATGTACGAGCTTGTCATTGCAGCATATAAGGTAAAATTCATCCTATTCATTGGAATCCCTAAATAAGCCCAATATGCATTTATAATATCTTGTGCTTTTTTCGGAATGTTTAGCGCGTTTTCAACTTCTTCTACTGAATACGCCGCTGTTTTTAGGAAATTAGAATGATTTTTTAAGAGTTCTTTTTGATCTGGTCTTCCTTGGCTCTTGCCAATATATCTAAAAGCAGCATTAATATCATCAGCTAAAGCAAAAAAGTTGGTGACAGATTCTCTACTTCCAGGCACTTGCTTTTCTACCTCGTTAATAAACGCCTCTCTTCCAAATGGCAGTTTTGCATCAATATCCTTCGTGATTACTCTGTATGCTTCGGGTACTTCTAGAAATTCCGCATCGATGTTGAGGCGCTTCTCAAAAAATCTTCTAATTGATCCAGGATTATCAGCTGGACCATAACCTTCAAGTTCATGTAGTGAAGTCTCAAATTCAAATCTTCCTCTCACGAAGCTTGATGCAAATCCGCCAGGTAAATTGTGCTGTTCAATTAACAACACTTTTACACCACTAAGGACTAAACGTGCTGTTGCCGCTAATCCTCCATTGCCTGCTCCAATAACAATTACATCATAAGATTCTTCAATTTCCATAAATAAAACCGAAATTTTTTTTTTTTCATGGTATAGAATTGTTATAGTTCTCATTAATTATATGCTTTTTGTTGACATCATTACTGTTTTGCTGGAGAAGCATAGCAATAATCGCAGTTATGCTTGCATCTAAATATCCCTGTATATCCCCCAATATCTTTTGATTTATAACATCCACAATGTTCTCTCTGGCCAGTGTCTCTAATTTTTTTGATATTTATACCGATTGCTTTTTCTATTCTATATGCATCAATGCAATGCGCTTGCTCAATTCCTTCTACTTGAAGTAACTCTGGTTGACAACATGCTTTCATCTTGATATCGTTTTCAAGACAGGTGGTTTTTAATCTTTCGATAATCTCTTTTTTCTTCTGCAAAGATATTTCAATCGGAATTTTTCCACGGGAGATCATTCTCTTTTTTACCTTGGGATAAATTGTAGCGAAAGAAAATGTCATTTCTTTTAGACCAATAGCTGATACATATTCAATTATGCGATTAAATTTGTCTAAATTGCTTTTTATTTTATCAGATCCGATATTCTTGAAAAGTATAATCGGATCAAATCGAAAATTAATTGGTAGTGTTCCAAACTCATTAATTAGCCATTCTAGCTGATTAAATCTTTCTTCTAATGATATAATTAGATTAGGTTCAAGTTCACAAGGAGAATTAATAGTAAATTGAAAAAAATGTCCTTTATATTGTTTAAAAGTACTTTCATTTGAATTGTATTTCTTTATCCAATCATCAAAATTTTTCGACCACCATACCCAGCAATTCACGTCTTTAGGTTTGAGCGACACTCTCGTGACCTGATTTTTATTAAAAGGATTCACAACATCAACGTACCCAATATTAATTTTTTCAATAACCCAATCCATCAAAAAAGCTGGTATATCTGTTCTTCGAGAACAAGAGATAATTGGAAATACTAAAGGTTTAGTTAAATTTTTATTATTATTCACGGGTTCTTCCTTGATATTTAATTAAGTATTAAATAGTTTAATTATGAATTTACTTCCTTCGTTTCTTCCCTTAGAATTCATTAAGATTTCACCCTTATGAAGTTTAACAATTTCATTTGCGATATACAATCCTAAACCAGATCCTTCAATATCAATATCCATACCCTTACCAATTCTCTCGATTTTTCCAAACTTTTTAAATAGTTTTGGTCGTTCTTTTTTAGTAATTCCTACGCCTGTATCTTCAACAATAATATCTGTAAAATCCTCTTGTTTGATTATCTTTAGAAAAATATCACCATTTTCAGGAGTATTTTTAACTGCATTTGTTAACAAATTATAAACTGCCTTTTGTAGGAGATTTTTATCATATTCTAATTCTATCATCTTTGGTAATTCAACATTCAAGTGAACATTTCTCCTAGCTGCCTCATCCGCTATGCTTTCAATGCAATTTTTTAAAAGCTCTACTATATTATTATTTTGTAAATTAACAATAATATCGTTTGATTCAATTTTTAGGGCAATCAACATATTATCTGCCAATTCTTTAAGCCTGTAACCCCCTTTTTGTATGATTTCGATAATATTTAAGCTCTTTTCCCCAATTTTATCCTTATGGCTTGTTAATAAGAGCATCGCACCTGTTATGATAGAATTGAGGGGTGTATTGAATTCATGAGAGATTCTCTTCATCAGATTAGATTTTATTTTTTCAACTTCCTTTATCCGCGAGACTTCTCTCTGTATTAATGTTTCCGCTCTCTTCCTTTCCGTGATGTCTCGCATGACGCCAATTATCTTGATATTGGCACCTGTCATTATCAGATTTCCTTTTATAGCTACAGGAACGAAATATCCTTCCTTGTGCTTAATTCTAAATTCAAAATTCAAGACTTCTCTCGGCCCTCTTAATGCGTTCAAGATGACTTTATCCTGTGGGTGTATTAATTTAAACAAATTTAATCCGAGAAGCTCCTGGGGATCGTGTCCTGTTATATCAACAATCTGGGAACTAATAAAGGTAAGATTTCCATTAAGATTTAATTCAATCAGAACATCTGAAATGCTATTTACTAAATTTTGATATCTTTCTTCTGCTTCTCTGCTTTCTGTCTTCAGTTTTTGTTTTACTTGCTTTTTCTCTGTTATATCCTTATAGACGCCTTGAATGAGTGTTTTATTCCCTACTGTGATAGAAGACACTCTTCCTATTATCCAAATTGGTGCTCCATCTTTTCTATAAAGTTGAAGTTCATGAGACTCTATTACTTCACCTTTTTCCATTCTTTTTATCCCATCCATCAAAGGTAAAAGTCCATCTGGAGAGAAAATTGGTAGATTTGTAAAATTTTTCCCTATCAATTCTTCCTTTTTGAATCCTGAAAGGTTTGCGCCGTAATGATTAATTTCTACAATAGTTCCTAACTTATCAAAGATAATTATGGCATTAGGTGAACCTTCAAACAATGCTCGCCATCGATCTTCAGCTTCTATCAGTTTCTCTTCTAAATCCTTGCGTTCTGTAGTCGTCGTGTTATATCAAACCTTTAGAATGAATATTTGCTATATTGAAAAAAATATAATAGTATCAAATAAAATATGAGAGAAGTCATTATTAAATTTCTTTAATTATAAAGTAAATCCATTTTCTAATACTTCTTTATCTTTCATACCTGTAGATGTTCCATTAATAATTATCTCGCATCCTGTGTCGGGTGCCTCCCTTGCTTTTAATAGGATCGTTTCATTCCCAGGGATTATTTCGGCATCAATCCTTACTACTCCAGCTCGAAATTCAGACGACTTTACAAGTATTCCGTCAATTCCCCAGACTCTTTTTTCCTTGAAATCAACGAAGACATCACCAAAATGCTTCTTTACATAAGCTGTAGCAGATGAGGAGCTACCGACTCCCCAATCGAACATCATGTATCCTAAAACATGCATGTCGTATCCGGAATGACCATAATTTTCAAATACAAAACCCCTGTCTATGCCTTCTACTGTATCTATTCCTTTTAAAACCCCAGGACTTTGTTCCTCGTTTTCCTTAAGCAATTGAACTGCCCAACATCCTCTTAATGTTGCGATTCCTCTCTCCATGTATTCAATTTTCCCCTTTACCAAGTAATACTCCATGTATACTCTTACAAATAATCCTTGTCGAGCGTCAGAAATTTCAGCATCATTATTTTGAGAGCAAAACCCTCCAAAAGTATTAAAACTAATATTTGACATATTCCAAACCTGCTGGAATAAAGATAATATCGAAATTACATGTTCTCCTGCTTTAATATGTTCTTCTTTCTTAGTTACCTTATAGAGTTCCTTTAATCCTTCAGCGCACCAATAAATACATAAATTATTCATGCAATGACTCATAGTATAATCATCGTAAAAATCCATGGGGCGATAAGTACAAGAATAAAAGCATTCAAAATCGTGCCATTTATCTTGAGGAATGATTTCATTTAGGATGTAATCAGCAATTCTTTCTGCAATTGGAATTACTCTCTCATCTTTAGAGATCTTATAATATTCCATTAAGAACATTAACGGTCCACCTGAGCTTGCAGAATCTATCAATTCTTCTCTAATTATTGGTGTGTTCTTATCATCTTCAAAATTAATAAAAACAGGGATGGCTCCATTTTCTTGTTGGATTTCCTCTATTAATTCTACGAGTTCCTTGCTTTTTTTAACAATATCTTCCCTTTTATCAAAATCCTGATAAAATTTAAGCGCCCAATACATTGCAATACAAGAATCAACCGTATTAAAATCTTCTGTAAATAAAAACGCTTTTAATCCGTTAACTGTAGATATCTCTTCTGCGTTTTTTGAGGGTAAAAGAAAGACGCTTGGAAAAAGCCCTCGGGTACGATCAAGACTTAATACTGTATTCAAGGTTCTATCTCCTTTATCTATAAGATTATTATCGTTCCAAAGATTTCCAAAATATTTAAAGCTATATCCGGTCCTAATGTTTAGAAACCAGGCATTATTCTGAATTTCAGCAACTCTCTTCATTATCGGAAATCGTCTTGAAGCCCAGTCCATTATTCTTACGACTCTTGGCATGATTGACATTTTCATTATCAACCTGCTTATTCGCGTCTCGTAGCCTACTAACGCATTTTGGTTATTTTCTTTATAATCCTCAACTTTTTCGGGTGGAATAAAAGTAATATCTTGTTTCTTTCTTCCAAGCCAGGATCGGTTCCATATACCCCCGCATTCATGACCGTTAATCTTAAAATTTCCAAAAAAATCGTGCTGTTCAAAGATGGCTTTATAACCTGCTTCGACATTCTTTTCATATGGTAAAAACTGAGGGTTTATACCATCATAAAATTCACTTCTCCCGTATTTCCCCCATAAAAAGTTGTTTACTTGTGCAATAACTTCGGAAAAAGAGAGATCCTTGAAAATTTTGATGTAATAACCGAATGAAAGAGTCATATTTCTATAAATATTCATTTTTTTTGTTGGATCGTGCTTGAATAACACATGTGAACATGGTTTGTAATTACCAAAACCATAAGCTACATGAGGTTTACCGCCATATTCTTCTTCCTTGAGTTTCAAATCCATTAACATCTTAAAAGGTCTATTCTTCTTGAACATCTCGAGATCTGGGATTAAAGCGAATGAGTTTTTTTCTTTTGTAAAAATGATTACGGGAGAACGAAAACAATGGTCTGGGATGATTAAATTCTCTTCGGGACATACATGTGGAACCCACGTCGAGTCTGGTTCGTTTCCAATCAATAAATCGTAATTTGCTACTAATTTGGTCAAATTAAGTTTCTTTTTACTAACAATATCATATTTATAATGTAGTAGGTCTTTATGTTCTAGAGTAACTTCTAAACAAATATTTAGTTTTTTATCGTTTAATTCAGAAATTACCCTCTTTTCTGACTGTTCTTTAATCGATAATCCTTTAGAATGAGATTTTTTACCCCTGTAAAAAGTTAAAACACTAGATCCTGGAAAACTTCCAATAATTGGAATCGATTTTCCATTATCCTTAATTTCTATCTTTTCAACGGTGTTATCATCTTTAAATTCCAATGATATTCTTAGTAAATCGCTTTCCAAGTTTATTTGTGACATTTTATACACCTATGTTAAATAATAATTAGCGTGAAAATGATTTTATTATCTTAAATTAATTAAAGATCAATAAATATATTTAATTTGAAATTCAGGGGAAATCTAATTTTTTAAAGCTTGATATATTCTTCTATCCTATGATAGACAGCATAGTTTGGACAAGTGATAATAAAGTCAAGATGATAGACCAAACCATCTTACCCCACGAGTTAAAATTCTTAGAATTCACGGATTATAGAGATGTTGCCACTTCTATAAAAGTCATGAACATTCGTGGTGCTCCTGCTATTGGTGTTGCGGCAGCAATGGGAATGGCTCTTGCTACAATTGAGTATAAACAACTTCCTAAAGAAAAATTTAATGAAAAAATGGAAGAAGCTGCAAACTTAATAAGAAGTACTAGACCTACAGCCTCAAATTTGTTCTGGGCGGTTGATAGAATATGGAAAATCGTGAATTCTTATCCAGACGAACCTCAAAATATTTCTGAACTTGTTATTGAAGAAGCGAAAATAATGGCTCAGGAAGATATTAATGTGAACAAGGCGATTGGAAAGAATGGAGCGACATTATTAGAAGATGGAGATGTTGTTCTAACGCACTGCAATGCAGGTTCTCTTGCAACAGTTCAATATGGGACAGCTCTAGCGCCCGTGAGAGCCGCAATAGAAGAAGGTAAAAAAATAAAAGTGATTGCTGACGAAACTAGACCAAGATTGCAAGGAGCAAGGCTTACGGCATATGAATGCCAATACGATAAGATTCCTGTTAATGTTATAGCTGACAATTCTTCTGGTCTAATGATGATGCTTGGAAAAATCAACAAAGTAATTGTAGGAACTGATCGTGTTTCGTCAGATGCGGTCTTCAATAAGATTGGGACATACTTAGTAGCACTTGCAGCGAAAGATAATGATATTCCATTTTATGTGGCAGCTCCAACATCAACACTATCAATGAAAGATACGATTGACGATGTAACCATTGAACAAAGAGACAGTAGCGAAGTAAGTAATGTATTAGGAAAAGTTCAAATCGTACCAGATGGAGTTGAATGTCTTAATTACGCATTTGATATTACTCCTTTTAGGTTAGTTACAGGAATTATCACCGAGGATGGAGTTTTCACTCCCGAGGAGTTATTAAAGAAATATAAGTAATTTAAAAAGAAGAAAAGAGTTATTTGTTTATTTTATTTCATCAATTCTCTGATTTGTGCAACTATGATATCTGCATCTTTTTGACCCGGAATAAAGCCTCTTGCGATACTTCGTTTCTTAATAACTAAACCTTCAGTTTCAATTATTATATTAGCTAGATCGTATTTTCTATCGAAAAAACTCTTTTCAATGCGAACTTTTTGAATACTGCTAATTGAGATAATATTCTGGGTAATGCTCGTTACTCCATGTTGAATAATTACTTCGGTTGGGGTGATCCGAAAGTAGAATCCTTGAAAATATGCGTTAGCATACAATCTCCTGGCTACTAATAATATTATAGCAATTAATACCAACCCAATAATGACATATATCCATGCGTAATCCACCCAATTAGGAAAATTGGGATTAGAAATGCTCATAACATAAAATGCAGACCAGAACCAAGGAATGCCTATACTAATGCAAATGACCGCTGTACTAACAAGAGAAGCTAATAATTTCTTTTTCTTATAGTCCGGATGAAGATTTCCATCAATGAGTATTTCATCATCTTCTTTTGTATCATTAGAGACCATATTATAATTAATGGGCATTCCCTTTATATAAATCTTAGCTATTAAAAAAATTAGTTAGAGTTGTTTTTAGCTGTTCAAGCTTTTTTATTTTACTTAATTTGGTCCGTAGTATCGTAGAGTTTTCTATATTTTTTGTCAACCAAATAGAATTCCTCTTAAGTTCAACAAATTTGAACTCTTCATGAGGATAATTAAGTTGAGTATTAATGAGATAATCGTCTATAGCTTTCTCGTATAAATCTACATGTTTTTCCATTATCTTATAATTATTTATGAAGGGTTTATAACTATCATTCTTTAAATATTCATAAATTTGAGAAAAAATCATTGGATTCCCAATGGAACCTCGACCAATCATTAAAGCATCAACATTAGTATAATCTAAGAAATTTTTAGCAGAAACAGGATCGTAAATATCACCATTTCCAATTAAAGGAATTGTTATTATCTCTTTTAATTGCTTGACAGCATCTAAATCTAGTTTTTTATCGTCAAACCTATTTTTTACTGTTCTTGCGTGTACGGTTAAGAAATCTATTCCACTTTCGTTTACTATCTTACCAATATCATTAATGCTTTTAGAATCGTTAAAACCTACTCGCGTCTTTAGTGATACTGTTTTTGAAGAATATTTAACCGCTTGATTTAAAATTTTCTTTAAATGTTCTAAATCTTTTAATAAATACCCTCCCTTTTTAGAAGCAATTGCTCTTTTTGAAGGACAACCCGCATTAATGTCTAAAACATCAAATTTATAGCTTTCCATGTTAAGTATTGATGCTTTAAATGCTTCTAAGTCGTTTCCAATTAGTTGAACGCTAACTGGGCTCTCTTTTTCTATTTTTTCTAGGTCATATTGAATTGAGCTTGGTTTATTTGCCATTCTTTTCACATATAGCATTGGAACACAAACTAAACCAATGTCGTGAAATACCTTACAAAAATTTCTATATGGCGCTGTAGAAACATTTAACAAGGGAGCAAGAATCAGATTATTTTTAAGTGAAAGAGATCCTAATTTCATTTTATTTATAATTGTTGTTTTTTTTGAGCTTTCAAATTATAATAATGATGTTTTTTAGAAATTATGAATTACTATAATTAAAAAACAAGTACAATTTTAAATTAATATTTTTAAAATTTAAGGTGGTATCAAAATGTCCGAATTTGTCAATGAATATAAATTAACAAACCCCCCTAACGAAATCTCTTATCTTGATGGTGAAGCCCTTAAATTAACCGACGGGTTTATATTTTATCACAATAAGAATAAATTTAGAAAGGAAATTAATCGATTACAAATTGTTTTTAAAACTCATACCAAAACGCCTCTTATTGCCTCTGCGATTAGAGATACGTATTTGAAAGAAGAATATACTAACAAGTATTTAGTTGTATTTTTTACAACCGGAGAATTCATTAAAAACCTAAATGATGCTATCACTACTCATGTTAATAAAGAAATAAAACAAAGCGCTTTTCTATTGGAAAATACATCAAATTACATGCTACTTTTAGCGAAAGACATGGAAGGGTTAGTTTTAGGAATAGACACGATGGAAGAGATATTTCAACAAACTTTTAGTAACTATTTTGCCCAAAATAAATTAGAGGAATTTATAAAAATCAGACCTTTTAAGATGAGTTAAATTCTTAAGGACCGATATATTTCCAAGGTCTCTGCTTTTTCAATTTATAAGCTTTTTCAGCGTATTCTTCGACCATTCTATGTGTGTTGAAGTATGCTGCTAATGAAATTGCATTTTTTTGCCTGAAAATCCAATCATCGTGATCCATGTAAGCTGGAATAACGTCATTCTCGAGAATCTCGTATAAATAATTTGAATCAATTTCCCAATTGTTTTCTGCAGCTTTTGGGTCTGAATCATCAGGCCCTATAGCCCATCCTGCTAAATGGTTCATTTTATATCCTTCTAACCACCATCCATCTAAAACACTTAGGTTTAAAACACCATTTAATGATGCTTTCATTCCACTTGTTCCACTCGCTTCTCGATATCTATTTGGCGTGTTTAACCATATATCCACGCCGGAGACAAGCATGTGGGCTAAATCCATATTGTAGTTTTCCATGACTACTACCTTAACACCATAGTTTTCGTACAGATGTTCACCTGCTTCAAATATCTTTTTAATGTAATCTTTCCCCATTGTATCTTTTGGATGAGCCTTTCCCGCAAAAATGAATTGGATTTTATCCTTACAAATTTTTCCTAACCTTTCAATATCATGGAATAGTAATATTGCGCGCTTGTAGGTTGCAAACCTGCGTGCAAACCCGATTGTAATTAATTCCTCATCTAATAGATTCCAACTATGTCCCTTTTGATAACTAATCAAGTTAAATTTATTTTCGATGTGAGCGTCAAACAGGTCCAGATCATCTAACTCGATGGCATTCTGTAATAGATGTGGATTCGATCTCCAATTCGGCCACTTCTTTCCGAATAATTTTCTGATTGGTTTTGATACCCAAAAAGGGAGGTGTATGCCATTTGTGATGTGATCAATCTCGTGATCGGGGAACATGTCTCTTGAAATCTGACCATGCTTCTTTGCAACTCCATTAACATATCTTGAAAGATTTAAACCCAAAACAGTCATGTTCAATTCGTCTTTTCCACCTAATTCTTTTATGTTTTTGGGAATGTTGCCTCTAAAAACATCTTTGACTAAATCATAATTAAATTTATCGTGCCCTGCAGGAACGGGGGTATGCGTGGTAAAAGCAACCTTCTCTTTTACCTTGTTTATGTCCCCTTTCATTTCTTTTAATAATTCAAGAGTTGCAAATGCTCCATGACCTTCGTTAATGTGATATACTTCTATATTATCATACCCTAAGGATTTTAATAACTTAAGACCTCCAATTCCTAAGATCATTTCCTGTACTATTCGGTGCCATCTGCTCGTTGAATCATAAAGTGCCGCTGTTAATTTCTTTTGCCAATCTTCGTTTCCCTCTACATCGGTTGTTAACAAATAAATAGGTATTTTATGACCTGACTGACCTATCACATTATATAACCAAGCAGATACCTTAATTTCTTTATCTTGAATTTTCATGGTAATAGGAGGATCTACCTTGTCGAACTCAAAAAAGAACGACCATTCAATTTCCCTTTCGCGCTGTTCTCCATACTCGTTAAAGAGTTGATAAAAATATCCAGAACTGTAGCATAAACACAATCCAACCATTGGGATCTCCAAATCAGCAGCAGATCTTACAGTATCTCCGGATAATACCCCTAAACCTCCACTATAGGTCGGGATATTACTATCGAGAGCAATTTCCATCGAAATATATGCCACGGTCGTGTTCTTTGTTATATCATTTTTGTTTTCCATATCACATCACATTTTCTTAAATGTTCAATATTTGATTTTAATAATAATATTCTTTCCACTAAAAATAAATATATAAGTTTTATAGTTAAATTTACTTAAAACTTTATTTACTATGACTTAATTTAAATCTTTAGCGATTTATTTTCCAATATTTCTACTTTTATGTTCGGATCCTTTTTCTCCATGAGTTCCTTGAATTTATTTAAATCTTTATCCCAGTTATGCATTGGGACCACGATCTCTGGTTTTATATCGAGCGCACAATCCGATGCCATGTCCATGTCCATGGTATATTGTCCGCCGCAAGGTAATAGAGCAACTGTTATATTCTTACTTGCAAGATCCTTCATTTCTGGGATCCTATCTGAATCTCCCGCGTGATATATTTTTTTTCCTTCAATTTCAACAATAGTTCCGGCTCCGCCTGCACTTTTGGGATGCGTTGGTTTTTGAGACGTGTATCCCGGGATTAATTCAATTTTAATCCCCTCATATTCAAATACCTCTCCAAAATTTAGGGCTTTTCCGTTAAGCCTAGCTAAATTCTTAGAAATACTTTGTGGACCTAAGTTAATCGTACCATCTTTCATTAAATTCTTAATTGATTTTTTATCAAAATGATCAAAGTGAGAGTGAGAAGATACGGTAATATCTGCTTTATCTTCAACATCTGCGGGAATCTGATATGCGTCTAAATATATTATTTTACCACTATCGCTTGTTATTTTAAACGTTGCGTGTCCTAACCATGATATTTCCATTAGAGTCACCTCATTTTTATTAATTATAAATTATTAATAAGACACGAGAATTTATAATTATAGGTGTAAAAAGAAGATACTTCAGATAAAAAAGATAATTTAATTATTCTTCTTCTTTCAATTTTAATTCAGGATTTTCAAGAGGCACTTTTTTTGAGATCTGAAATAGATCTGATTTATCGAGATTTAATTCGCTTAATCTCTCAGAAAACATTTTATTTTTAAAGGTAGGCATTCGATTTAGTAAACTTGCCTCAGGAACGGTATTTATTGAATCTAGCTTGAAGTGCGTGTTATGGGGGGTGAGATTATTTAAAACTTCCATTTTTTTTCGATTTTTACCCTCCATTAGAGGATTATATGGTTTTAGATCATTATTATATAAAAGATCTATTTTATCTTGGTTTGTTGGTATAGAAGATTTAACCATACGACAAGTTGGACAATTAATTTCGTCAAAACCGTGAATGCAAGTCATGATTTTTCAAGAGTAGTTTTTCAAATATTATTTATAAAAATTATTCTAATCTTATATTTCTTTTTATATAGAAATATAAGAAATATCACCCTTTTTTTTCTTACTTAACTAGGTTTTTCTATAGGTATTCATTTTCATATTTATATACAAATATAATACAAACATTAAAATGACAAAAGGAATCATTTTATCGGGAGGTTGGGGAACGCGCTTGCGTCCCTTAACTTGTACGATCCCTAAAACATTAATTCCCGTTGTAAATAAACCAGTTATCGAAAGACAAATTTTACTTTTAAAATCTGTAGGCGTAGAAGAAATTGTACTCGCAGTAAGCGTGATGGCTGAGGATATTAAAAGATATTTTAAGGATGGCGAAGATTTAGGCGTAAAAATCAAATATACTGATGAAAAACAGCCAATGGGAACTGCTGGAGCATTAAAACTGGCTGAGTATTATCTACACGACGATAAATTTTTCATGTTAAATGGTGATGAGATAATAAACTTTGATTTTCGTGAAATGCTAGATCTTCACCAAAAAAGTGGGGCAATTGGTACATTAGCTAGCATGATTGAGGAAGATCCTTCAAGATATGGCGTTTTGATTGTAGATAAAGATACGAATAAAATTCTTAAATTTTTAGAAAAAGAAGATTATATCCCTCCAGAAGGTAAACAAGTTCCAATGCCTGTTAATGCTGGTGTATATCTTCTGGAACCCGAAATTTTTTCTTATATTGAACCAAATAAAAAAATTTCTATAGAAAAAGAAGTATTTCCTCAGATTGCCAGTAAACAGAAATTGTATAACTATTCCATAAAGGGTATTTGGCGAGATATTGGCAAGCCATATGATCTATTAGAAGGGAACATTCTTTTAATGAATAGCCTTATTCAACAATCTAAGGATAAAAAAGAAAATTTAATTGCAGAAAGCGTTCAATTTGAGGGGAACATAACAATTAATCCCCCAGTAACAATTGGAGAACACGCAATACTAAGATATGGTTGTAAGATTGGACCAAATGCCGTGATTGGAGATAATGTATATGTTGAGAGAAATGCGGAAATTAAAGACGCTCTCATTTATAACGAATCCTTCATTGGTGAAAATTCAAAAGTAGAGAAAGCGATCGTTTCAAATAATTGTCGAATTCATGAAGGAGTCGTGTTAAAAGGAAACAAAGAAGCATTAGTTATCTTAGCGTCTCATGTAGAAGTATTAAAAAATGTTCAATTAATTACCTCAGATGATAAGCATATCACTTACTGCCATCATGAGGTCGTGCGAAATAACCTTACATAGTTATTTCCTTCTTTTTCCTTTAAATTTATCAGCAATTAATTCTAAATACGATTTTCTTATCGATTGTTCTTCACGAATTCCAAAAATATTGAGAAAGTCAAAAAGAACCCGAGTTGCTTTATCAATTTCTTCCTTTGAATCTGTTCCTATTTCAACTTCAATAAAGTGTTCTTTTAAAATTGGGAGGTAATCAACTAAAGCTTCAACCTTATGACCTTGATATTCAAACTCATACAATTCACGTTCCTTTTTTACAGTAAATATTTCACGAAAACCTAACAACTTTAGTATATCCCTCAACGTCTCTCCTTCTTCGACAATTGATTCTAATTCCTTTCGAGTTTTTGTCGTGGAATCCATTTTCTGACCTTTATATGTTATAAAATATTTTGGTTTTTGTCGAGGTTCTTTTCTGTCTATATGTGATTCGATCGATTTGCGGATTCTCAATGCCTCATCAGACTTTCTAAAATCTCTAAGCCCTTCAGGCATGTTAAAATAGGTATCTTCGTGTAGTAATGACATTTTATATATACCACTATGCTCTATGAATTTTTTTCTCATGTCATCCGGGTTTTCAATTTTTACTTTAATTTCAACTTCTATCAAGACAAAACCTCCTTAATAAACAATAATTATAATGAACAAACTATTAATTAATATTAATTATTAATGCTAGCATTTAGAGTTGATAGCAATTCCTGATATTATTCAAATCGCCGAAAAGTATGGATATTTACCATACATGATTGAACGATACTTGGATTTCTTAGGAGAAGATGAGACTATAGCCCTCTTAAATGCAAATGAACAACCTTTAACACCATCAATTAGAGTAAACACTCTTAAAATTGAGCCTGTAAAGTTGAAAAATCGCTTGGAAGAAAAAGGAATTAAATTAGAACCAATAAGAACTGTTCCCTCTGGTTTTAAGGTTATTGAGTCACCTCTAAATCTTGGTTCCCTTCATGAATATTTACAGGGTTATTATTACATACAAAATATAGCTTCAATGATACCACCAATAATTCTTAATCCTTCTAGTGAAGACTTTGTAATCGACATGTGCGCAGCCCCTGGTAGTAAATCCACTCACTTAGCTCAAAATATGAAAAATAAAGGAAAATTAATATTAATAGAAAAAAATGCTCAAAGAATTCCTGCATTAGACATGAACTTGCGAAGAATGGGAGTTATTAACTCTATCGTTCTTAATGAAGATGCTGTTAACTTGCCAAATCTAAAAATTCACGCAGACAAAATCTTACTTGACGCTCCTTGTACTGGTGAGGGGCTCATTATCGAAGACTCAAGCCGAAAAAAGAGTAAAAGCTTGAAAGACATCAATAAGATGGCTTCAATTCAAATAAATCTTTTGAGATCTGGTTTAGAAGCTTTAAAATCCGGAGGGCAATTACTCTATAGTACTTGCTCGATTGCACCAGAGGAAAATGAATTAGTAGTAAATCAAGTACTTAGAGATAATTCTAATTATTCAATTATTAAAATCGCCTTCCAATATGGAGTTAATGGACTTACTCGAGTTTATGGTGAGGAATTGATGAAAGATTTAAAATATTCTCAACGAATCTACCCTCACCTTCACGGAACTATAGGATTTTTTCTATGTTTAATAGAGAAGAAGTGATAGATTATTGTTTTCTTAGATAATATCCTCTATCTACTAAATTTAATGCAATAATTCCATTTTTTTTGAGATTCCGAATGATTTCATTGTCTGCTTGAGCTTGTCCAATAGCTATTAACTCGTTGCATGAATTAAATATTATAATAAAAGTATTTTTTTTTAAATTGGGGGGCAATCTTGAAATCATATTTTTTAAAACTTTATTGCCATAAAGAATTGATTTTTCTCCCTTTTCATTCACTTGAATTTGTTGCTCTTCAGTAAAACAGTTTCGCTCGTGCAAAAAAATTGCTCCCTCTAGGCTTATTAAGAACTTTCCTTTTTTAATAAATCCGAAATAAAGACCTGCTGAATGAATCTTGCTTTTTAAATGATGTATTAACTCAAACAAGTCCTTTGGAATTAAATATATCATGGGAAAAAAATATCTCTCACGTGAGGAGCTTTCAGCGATAATTAGTTCACAACTGCTCGTTGTTAACTCTGATAATGCAGCATTAGATATTTTTCCAATTGACCCACAAATAATTTCCCGTTCAGTCTCGTTAATCCTTCTAACAGTTTTCACATCATTCATTCTCAAGTAAAAAATAATAATAAATGGAAATATCTATAATATTATATTAGGAATAATTAAAAATATGGATTATTAAAATCATGGGTATTCGTAAAATTGAAGACGAGATAGATCTAAAGGAAGCAATGAGAAAAAGAGCAGCAGAATTGAGAATAAAGGAACTTCAAGCAAAAGCAAATACCGATAACATCACCAAAGACCGCCTCAGGGAGCTAGCAAAAAAGCACGGCGTTATACTTGCTTTAACTCCGGAGTTAAAAGATGAAGTAAAAGCGTTAAGAGAAAAATATAACATTCCTTCTTCAAAAATAATTACGGAACAGATAAGAGAGCACGATGTCTTAGATACGAAATCTAGGATAGATATTGAGAAACTAGGAATGCTTGCTTATCAGAGAGTTTTGATGCATAAAGAAGAGACTGGTGGAATAATGCCTATTTCTGAAGTATTTGAACTCATCAACACTGGTATATTAAAAAATAACGTCGAAATTAAGGATTTGACGAAATCCATGAAGCTATTAAAGAAAAAAAGCGTCATTGAAGATATAAGAGTGTTAGAAACTGGTGCTACAATGATTCATTTCTTTCCGATTCAATATACAAGCGATCAAGTAAAAATCATTGAATTAGCAAAAGAGAAGGGTTATTTATCCCTGGAAGAAGTGTGTCTTAAATTAGACTGGTCGCAGGATCGTGCATTGAGGGCGCTTAAATCCCTTGAAGATACTGGCGTGGCAAAATTTACAGATTCAATATTAAAGGGAAAGCAATGGTCCTTTCCTTCAATCTAATCAAATCCTTTCTATTCAAGTTTTATCTTTAAGGCAATCTGTCCTTCATCGGACCTTATTACTTTACCTTTACGATTTTTTGCAAGAATTTTAAAAATTTCTTCCAAATCATCCCTTGGAAGATTACTAAACTCTAATTTTGCATCTCTAATTTCAAATACCATTATCGGATCTAACTTTCCTTGATCGTATGCCCAGTTATAAATCTCATCGGCCCAACTATCTAATGTTTTCCAATAAATTCGGAGTTGGTCCTTCTTCTTCGTTAAGTATTTTGCAAGTCCTTGTTCTATTAACTCGTCAGCAATTTCACTTATCGCCTTTTGACGGTCTTGAAACCTCGAAAATGGAATTTCACCTGCTACTTGTTTCACATAAATTACATGAAGAATTGCATATCTAGCATAATCAAAAAATACTTTTGACCATTCTTTTTTCCAAGACTCGTAATCATCCATGTATTTCTTCTTTTGTGGAATTGAATACATGAACTCGTATCTTTTTTCCTCCAGCCATGGGTAGCTTTCAAGTAATTTTTCATAAGCAGTTAATTCTTTCTCTATGAGCCCTTTTTCTCCTATTAGCTCTTCTTCCAAAAGCTGCAATTCTGCTTCAATTTCTTTAGAGTGTTGCTCATAGGCTTGTTCATCGATTTTACCTAAATTTGAAGTTAAAAAATCGTTTATTTTTTCAAATCGTGCCTCGACATCACTATCGCCTCCTAATTCTATAATTCCTTCCTCAGCGATATATTCTTCTTTAGGAGGTTCTTCAGTTGCTTTTTGAGCAGATTTCTCTTGGAGTTCTTTTAATTCTTTTTGTCTCTTTAACTCTCTCAGGCGCTCAAGCTCCTTTTTCATAGCTTCTAATTCTTGATCTTTTTCCTTTGAAACTTCTTTTACTTCTTCCACTTCTTCTTTAGGTCTTTCCCTTTCCATATTTAAAATTCTCCGTATTCTTCCGCCCATTCTTGATATTGATTTAATGCTTTATCGCTAGTCATGGGCTTTACTTTCTTGAGAGTGTTTTTAAAATCGTCTATGGTAATGTCTCGCACTTTTACTTCTTGATCGGAATTTTCTAAGAGGCCACTCATGTCTAATTCCCGAATGGGAATCATTATAACTTCTTGGCACACATTAGAGATGTCACGTCCAGAGTAACCTTCTGATCTGACGCCTAGCTCTACAAAATCGTCCTCATCCATTGCTAGACCTACACCATCAGTTTCAATCATAAAGATTGCCGATCTTGCGGCTAAATCTGGTAAAGGAACATACACTTTTTTCTGAAACCTGCTTAACATGGCGTCGTCAATGTCCCAAGGTCGATTTGTTGCCCCTAAAACCAATAACCTTTTCTTACCAGTTGATTTTAAACCTTGAATTTCGCTAAGAAGTTGAGTTTTCACGCGTCTTTCTCCACTACTTTCTGATCCTCCTCCTCTTTTAGTAGCAACAGAATCAATTTCGTCTATAAAGATCAAGCTTGGAGCCCTTATTCGTGCTACTTTAAACAATGAACTGATTAACTTTTCGCTTTCTCCTAACCACTTGCTTAATAAATCAGCAGAAGATGCGCTAAAAAAGGTTGCTTTACATTCCGTTGCAGCAGCTTTAGCTAATAAAGTTTTTCCACATCCCGGAGGGCCGAATAATAAAATTCCCGCCCAAGGTTTTCGAGCACCTGTAAATAATTCTGGTTTTAACATTGGTAAAACGATTGCTTCTCTTAAGGCTTGCTTGCAATTCTCTAATCCTGCAATTTGCTTCCATCTAATATCTGGAGATTCAGTAACTATGGTGCCTGAAATCATGTCAATCATTTCTTGCTCTTCTTCAGAAAATTCTCCTCCTTCAGATTTTAGCTTATCGTCTTCCGGGCTAGAAGGACTTGCTGTTGGTGTTGAACTTGTTCTCTTAGGTCGGTGCCCGCTTACGTGCGATTTTAAAATTTTGGCACGCTCAATATAGTTTTCGCTATTTTTTTGACATAATTTTTTCATTTCAACATTAGTACTAAATTTCATGTATTGAATTAGTATTTCAGCCGCCCTTTGGTATTTATTAATCGCTTGTTGGAATTTACCTTGCCTATCTAATATAACAGCTTGTTTAGCTTCTTCAACTGCATATTGATATAATTTTGAATCAAACGAAGACATCTTCTCTATTATCCCTCATAATCAACTTGGTATTAAAAATATATTAAGATACAAACTTGAAAAATATTATTGAATGATATTGAATTCATATAATTTCTAAAATTTAAATCTACTCTAATCCACTTTATTTCTTAGTTAGCTTCGATATATAAGCCAAAGTTTATCGTCAAATAATGGACTCCATTAAATTCTAATAAAAAATACTTTTATAAGAACTTGTTTATATATAAATTATAGTTCATTAACAATTGAAAAAACAATAATAAACACTAGAAAGGTGAAAAACGATAGGATTCCTTAAGGACATGTCAAAATGGTTAAGTGGTGGAAGATCGAAAGGAGATACGGTCCGACAAGCATCAATCAAATTAAAAGTCTTTAATAAAAGACTTCTCCGTCAAGCTAAAAAATTAGAAACAACAGCGCAACAAGCCAAGGACAAGGCTATAAGACTTCGCCGTCAAGGCGATTTGAAAGGCTCTGAGTTTCACGCACGCAACCATCTACAAATAAAAAAGCAAGCAAGAGCAGTGGATTCCTTTAGAACAAATTTAGAGGGACTACAGTTTAAATTAGAGCAAGCATCAGCAGTAAAAGACGTTGCTGACATAATGGGTGGTATTCAAACATCTCTTGCCCAATTGAAAAGCCAATTATCGCTCCCTCAAATAACAGAAATGATGAAAAATATTGACATGGACATGGAAGATTTCGAAGTTACCCAGGAAATCGCAGCGGAAGGGATGGAGGGTATTGCACTCGATTCTGCCGTTTCTGATTCCGATGTGAAAAGTTTTTTAGGAGAAATTGATTCCGAAATTCAAGTGGAGATGGGTGGAGAATTACCCTCTGTGGTTCCAGAAGGTAAGATAAGCGAACTCGAAAAAGAACTCGATCGACTTCGTCAGAATGATTAAAAAAGTAATTCTCCCTTTACCCTTTTTACAATTTAAGTATTATTTTAAGTCCTCGTTCCACATAAAGGGCAAAAGGCAGTACTATCTGTTATATCTCCTCCGCAAAACTTGCAGGTAGTTTTTTCAACCTTTTTTACTTCGTTAACCTGTTTATCTTCAATATTTTCTTGAGCTTGAGTTTTGATTTGCAGTCTTTCTACATTTCGCATGCGATATTCAGATTTATTACTAGTGACGTTATAATGCATTAATTTATAAATGATCAAAAAGACGATTATGATAAAAACTACGGCTATAATTAAAGCTAATCCTAAATATCTATTTATCAAATCAAGAATATCGTTAACATCAAACTCCATGGGGTCTCCAAATAAAAAATCGAAATTCTCCTTAAAATAATTATCTATTGCTATCAATAAAACATCAATAAGTTTTAAATATGCCTTGTGTCTAGATTTACTTTGTTTTTCTTATAAATTTAAATAAAAAAAGATATAGTGAGAGAGAAATTTAAAAATGGGAGTAGAAACTTTATTTATTGGTATAGGAATCGCAGTTTTTATCATTTTTATAGTTGCTTGCATGCTCTTAGGGGGTATTAAAGTCATTCGAGAGTACGAACGGTTGGTAATCTTTCGATTAGGAAAATATGTGAGAACAATAGGTCCTGGCGTAGTCTATGTTACCCCAATTATTGAAAGTTCTGAAAAGGTTGATAAAAGAATTGTAACTGCTGACATCCCTCGTCAAGAAGTAATAACTCGGGATAATATACCGGTCTTAGCGAATACAGTGGTATATTATAATGTTATTCGTCCGGAAGACGCTATTATAAAAATAGAGAATTACGCGTATGCCGTACGTCAATATACCCAAGCCGCTTTAAGAGATGTCGTAGGGAATATGGAATTAGATGCTGTGTTGACGGAAAGAGAAAAGATCGCTGTAGATATTCGAAAGATTGTTGACGCAGAAACGAATGAGTGGGGAATAGACATTAAGAGCATTAAAATTCAAGAGATTGAACTACCTGCAGAAATGAAACGAGCAATGGCAAAGCAAGCAGAAGCAGAGAGAGAAAAGAGAGCTGCAATAATAGCTTCAGAGGGCGAAATTAAAGCTGCAAAAAATCTATCTGATGCTGCAGCTTTAATGGCAGCTGAACCTGGAGCTCTTCAAATTAGGACGCTCCAGACAATCAGAGATATCTCTCAAGATCCTTCTGAAAAAATAGTGATCTTCATGCCTGGAGACCTTGGGAATTTATTAAAGAAGCTATGATCTAGAGGAGGATTTTTAATGAGTGGAATTTTAAATACTAACATTCGCTACGTTCAGATTGCGTTCAATCATACGGTGGGTGATGTCTCCAGAGTTTTACCTCAAATTCCACCCGATCCTAGAATTATTATTGAAGCAGGAACACCATACATCAAGCGGGAAGGTGTAAGAGGGATAAGATTTATCCGGAGTTATTGGAGGGGAATTGTCGTTGCAGACCTAAAAGTGACAGACGGTGCGCGTGAAGAAGTCATATTCGCCTACAACTCGGGCGCTAATGCCATTACTGCTGCTGGAACTGCTCCAACCGACACGTTAAACTTATTTACTGAAGAATGTAAGCGATTTAATATTATTTCAATGATTGACATGCTTGGACAAGACAATCCGCTCAAAAAGCTCTTACCTTTAAAAACTAAACCTGATGTTGTAGTCATTCACAAAGGACGTGACGAAGAAGAAAATCCAAGAAGCATTATTCGATATAAAGATATCAATAAAGTT
>Ga0180433_10002814_pt1 | contig 26290 bp, 22 predicted proteins | sample SS_ome_8_FD_132980 | JGI IMG/M metagenome (GOLD analysis project Ga0180433, IMG submission 132980) | Hypersaline lake sediment archaeal communities from the Salton Sea, California, USA - SS_1_D_1 metaG | ecosystem: Environmental > Aquatic > Non-marine Saline and Alkaline > Hypersaline >... | reverse complement strand
GCGGTAACACCTATAAATTTATAGGCACGGTAAAGGAAGAAGGAAATGCTCATATATACCAGAATATCGATAGTAAAAATTCAGCCGATTCTCTTACATGGGCCTTCACGGTATCTGATAATAGCTGGAAAAGCTCTCAAAATATATTGAGGTGTTTTTACTGCAATTCAACAGAAATAGTAAAAATCGATCCTCCGCAGGTATAAATAGCTGTCAATTGAATTTAAATCAGATAAAATATAATTTATTGTTTTCCTTTTAATGATTCTCTTATAAGATGGCTTGCCTTGAATAGAGCTTCGAAAGAAGTTCCTGCATCGCTCCACCATCCTTTAAGAATGGAATAGGACATTATACCTTTTTTTATATACTCATTATTGACATCGGTTATTTCCAGCTCTCCTCTATTCGAGGGTTTGAGATTCCTAATTATTTCGAATACATCACTATCATACATATAAAGCCCGGCAACAGCATAATTGCTCTTCGGTTTCGCAGGTTTTTCTTCGATATTTATTACATTACCTTCACTGATTTCGGCAACTCCGAACCTCTCGGGATCGCTAACCTCTTTCAGAAAAATTCTCGCACCCTTTTCCTGCTTATCAAATTCTTTGATTGCTTCTGAAATATCGTCTTCAATTAGATTATCCCCGAGCATGACTATCATCTTATCATCATCAACAAAATTGCTGACAAGTTTAAGGGCATCCGCAATACCGCCTTCGCCCTCCTGGTAGGTATAACTGATATCCTTAAGACCGAATTCCTGGCCGTTGCCAAGAAGCCTTAAAAAATCACCTGCATAATTCCCTCCGGTAACTATCATTATATCTTCCAGACCCGCGCTAACCAGAGTTCTAATAGGATAGTAAATCATTGGCTTATCATACACCGGCAAAAGATGTTTGTTTGTAACTTTGGTACAGGGCATAAGCCGGGTCCCCAATCCACCTGCAAGTATAACGCCTTTCATTTTTTAGAACACACCTTTCTTTATATAATTTTATTTACAAAATAAAAAATAAACACAATCAAAGCCATGCATATGCAGTATACCGCAAACATGTTCAAACTTCTTTTTCTTGTTAGAAAAACAATGAATTTTACTGCGAATAAACCTGCGATGTATGCAGATATAAAACCGGCCGCTAGATTCTGCCAGGCCTGCGAGCCGCCCACGGAGATAGTTTCCAGGGAATGATATAACTCAAATATGAAGGATCCAAAAATAATTGGGACTGAAAGTAAAAATGAAAACCTCACTGCTTCATCTCTTTTTATTCCAAAAAAACGTGCAAAAGAAATAGTCGTACCCGACCTTGAAATCCCCGGTAATATAGCAAGCGCCTGGCCTATACCCGTTATTATTGCTATAGCAGCATTAAAACCGATACTGCCATTATTTATCTTCCCGCCAATAGTTCTTTTTTTATATCCGAGCGTATCGATCATATTTTCCCTGCCTGTAATTGTTTTGTTTTCTATTGAATTATCTCCTCTTTTCAATCCCTCTTCAATGCGCTTTCCCCTGAACTCTCCAATCCATAGAAAAAACGCCGTAATTAGAAGAAACCCCCCTGCAGCAATTGGTTTTGAAAACAGATTCTCAATATAATCATCCAGTAAAAACCCTGCGATTGCAGCAGGGATACTTGCAATAACCAGAAGGATTCCCAGTTTAAAATTGTCCGATTCCCTTTTTGCCTTTATAAAAATGCCCAGAACGACGGCTTTAAGAATTCTATAAATATCCCTGTAAAAAACGGTTGCAACTGAAATCAGCGTTGCGAAATGAACAGTTACTATAAAAGGAAGGCTGGGATTTCCCCAGCCAAAGAAATATGGGAATATAACCAGATGACCGGAGCTGCTCACAGGTAAAAATTCTGTAGCTCCCTGAATCAGACCTAAAATGATTGACTGTATTATCTTCAACCTATATAATGATTAAAATTATTTTTTACATTTTATAATTAATTTTTAAAATATAGCACAAAAAATCCAAAAATAAAAAAGTTATGAATTTTTCAGACTTCCTTGAATTTATATCACCAAGAGCAGCAACTTTCATAACAGCAATGACACCTATAGGGGAACTCCGTGCATCGATACCTATTGCACTCTCTCAATACGGAATGAATATTTTTGAAACTTATATAATATCCGTGGTGGGAAACATGATTCCTCCGATAGCCATACTATGGGTTCTTGACCCGGTATCAAGGTTCTTGATGAATAGATATAAACTTGCCGATAGATTTTTTAATTGGCTCTTTAACCATACTCGTATAAAACATTCCAAAAGATTTGAGAAATATGAAGGTTGTGCACTGGTTGCATTCGTGGGTATTCCACTTCCCGTTACAGGCGGTTGGACCGGAGCGCTAATCGCGTTTGTTTTTGGCATACCTCCTAAAAGAGCTCTGCTTCATATATTTATTGGCGTACTGATTGCAGGAGTAATAGTAACCACAATATGCCAGACAGTAGGTTATGTTAAATTTATAATCGCCGGTTAATTCTTTTTTTAGGAATACAGCATGGTTAAATCAGCAGAATACTATGGAAAAACCCTTTATTTTTACTGTATTTATAATCTAATTATTTCTAATGCCTGAAATAAATGTAATATATGAAGGGAACCCTAACCTACTTCCCGCTTATAGTTATATCCCTGATAATTAGCGAAGGGCTTCCTATATATCCATCCAGCGGAAAAAACTCAAGGTCGCTTCCAACCTTATCTATGCTCTTACAGAAACTTAAAATATCGGTAGCTATTGTTACTTCTTTAACCGGTTTTTCAGGTCTGCCATCCTCTATCCACAAGCCCTTTGCTCCCACGCTAATCTGACCGGAAATACTATCTACCCCCGAATGCATGCCTATTATATCTATTACGTAAAAACCCTTATTCATATCTCCCATTAATTCCCTAAAACCAGTTTCCGATGGTTTAATATAGAAATTAGAGATTCCTACTTCCGGCATTGAGCGGTATGACGCTCTTACAGCATTCCCGGTAGATAAAGTTTTATCCTTTCTTGCGGTAATAGTATTATAAAGATAAGATTCAAGATAACCCCTGTTAAATACATGGGTGTTCCCTTTGGCAACACCCTCTCCGTCAAACGGTCTGGATGAAAGTCCTTTCTCCAGTGTCCCGTCATCAAATATATCTATGTCAGCTGAAAATATCTTCTCACCTATCTTACCTTCAAAAACTGATTTCTTTTTTTGGACAGAATCAGCTGTAATGCCATCAGCTATTACGCTTAAAAACTGTGCAGAAACAGAAGGGTCCAGAAGAAGATCAACTCTATCCGATTTAATTTTTTCCCCTCCCAGAATAGATACGGACCTATTTGCCGCTTTATCTGCAACATAGTGAAGGTCAATATCTGCAGGCGACCTTCCACATCCGAAAAAATCACCCGTAGAAATATCGACGCCTTCTTTTGAAATTGCATTTACATAAACCATGCAGGTAGTCTTTTTATAATTGCCGCAGAACCCGACCGAGTTTAAAATCGCTGTCTCATATATGCTATCCTGATACCCAACACTTTCTACGTCGGTAATCCTTTTATCACTACCTCTGGTTAACTCCTCGAGTTTCTTTGCCGTAGCGACCTTATCTTCTATCCGGTAATCAAGTAATTTCTCACTGAATAATAATCTGTCATTTATAACTTTACCTTTGTAACCGGATTCTTCTTCACGCGGAAGATAATTATACTCTTCCCTACCCGTGATTTTACTGTTCAATACTGCCTTCTCAATGCAATCTTCTATGCTCTTGCTTCCAGGTACCGTGGTATATGAATATCCAACCGATTTATTCTTAAAAACTCTTATACCTATACCAATTGAGTCTGAAAACGATAGTGTCTCTACTTTGCCTTTAAAAATTTCTATTTCGTTATCTACGGAACTTGCTGAAAAAATCTCAAACTCATCCACATTATACTTTTCTATCTTACCGGCAGCATCTTTGCAGATATTTATCAGCTCCCCTTCCCTTATTTTATACTTTTCATTATTCTGCATTTTTGTCTCTTATGCCTCCTACGGTTATTCTACTAACCTTTATTGTTGGCTGGCCTACTTCATTCGAAACCGACTGCCCGCTTTTGCCGCAAAAACCCGGGGCAAAATCAAGGTTATTCCCTACCGCTTCTACCCTCTTTAAGATTTCCAGCCCATTCCCGATCAATGTAGCCCCCTTTATGGGAGAACCAAGTTTACCGTTTTCTATAAGATAACCTTCACTTATTCCAAACACAAAATCCCCTGTTGCAGGATCGACCTGCCCCCCCGCAAATTCTTTGGCATATATGCCTTTACTTACAGATTTTATAATAGAATCCGGGTCTTCACTTCCGTTATCTATATAAGTATTGCTCATTCTTGGTATGGGTACATGCCTGAAAGACTGCCTTCTGCCATTACCGGTTTGTCCTGCCTTCATTTTTTTAGAAGTCCTGAGATCGTAAATATAGCTTTCAAGAATACCATCTTTTATTAACACTGTTTTGTGGGAGGGAAAGCCCTCGCCATCAAACTTATATGAGCCCCAGTGATAGCTTATAGTCGAGTCATCTATAGCAGTTAATTCGTCACTTGCGATTTTTTTGCCCATCATACCCTTAAAAACTGAAGCATCCTTCATAACCGCATCAGCTTCCAGGCCATGGCCGCATGCTTCATGAAAAATAACCCCTCCAAAGGCAGGCCCTATTACCACGGGAATCTCCCCGGTTGGAGCATTGACCGCGTCAAGCATTCTAACAGCAATTCCCGATGCATTTCCGGCAAGGATTTTAGGACTTTTCAAATCAAATATTTCGTAGCCGCCTGTTTGTGCAATTGACTTATAGCCGGATGCCGCATTTTTCCCTTTTCTGGCTACTGCGTTTACTGCTAGGAATGTTTTGACCGCTTTCTCGTATGAAAAAGAGCCGTAGGAGCTGGCTATAAAGATTTCTTCCTCAACATCGGAAAGAACAGAAGTCACCTGTATAATTTCAGAGCTATAGTTCCTTGATGTCTTATCAATAATCTCCAGGATATCCTTTTTTTTATCAGGGCAGATATTTCGGGGAGGTTTTTTTATCTTTGTTCTGTAAGAACTATTAGATTCGGTTAAATCCAGGATCTTAAGGGAGCTGGTCCCACTCTGGGCAGAACTTAAAACTTTTGCTGCATTTATGAGCTTGCCTTCTTCAAGTGAATCCACAAAGGCATAAAAAGTACTATCACCAATCCATATTCTTAAACCGCAACCCAGCTCATAACCGCTGGTAGAATTTTCAATCTTTCCGTCTTCCAGCTTTAAATTATTAAAATCCCTCTTTTGAACAAAAACTTCAGAAAAATCCGCACCATTGCCAGCCAGTATATTTAAAATCTTTTTAGTAAGTCTATCTTCAATCAATATAATCTACATTCCTTAACTACGACAGGTCATCCTCTATCTTCCTTGCCTTTTCTTTACCTTTCTTAACTGCTTCCTTTATCTTGTCCCCGGCTTTTTTTGCTTTAGTGCTTATATTCCTGGATACGCTTGAAATTTTTCCTTTGCCTTTCTCGGCGAATTCTTCTCCCCTGCTTTTCGCCTCGGCAATTTTAATCTTGCTTTTATCCATATATTCCTTCGTTTTTTCTTTAGCTCTATCCATCTCATCTCTGGTCTTATTTATGAATTCCTCGCTTTTTTCCTTTATTTCCTTTCTTGTCTCAACCCCTGATTTTGGGGCAAATAAGACTCCGAGTATAAAACCGGCAGACAATCCTACCAGAAGTGATGTTAATATCCCGGAAAAATAATTCCCTCCATTTTTATCATCATTTTCTTTACTCATCATTTACCCTCCTTACTTTTATTTTCCACATCAGTTTTTATGAAACTATTTATCAGGCCTGCTGATGTGCTTATTATCTTAATTATTGGACTGGTTACGATAACCCTTGCAAGTCTTATAATTTTCTCCAGTTGCTCCACTATCGAACTTACGCTCTGGGTAATATCCGCAATGGAACTTACTTCCGTATTCAAATTAGTAACGGTATCATCAAGCTTCTCTATTACAGGAATCAGATTTTCCTCTAATCTATCAACCATAATCCTTGTTTTATTAACCATCCTGAATAAGGGGACAGCAATAATTATCCCGACAAGCGAGAAGACGGAAATCAATATTATTGCAATAAGACCAACTACCTCCAGTGATGTCATAATGACCTCTTCATTTTTTATTGTAAAAATAACCATTTAACATTATATATATTTTGTTTCTTTTATTCAAAAAATAAAAAAATTAAATTATAATGATTTATCAATAAATAGTATTATAATATTTAAAAAGCGGAGAAAATATACTATGAAATCCATGAAATCCAAAACTAAGATGTTAGCTGCAGGCATTATGTTAACACTGCTTATTCTCGTCCTTACCTCCTGCAGTCCTGAAGAGGTTGATAAAATCGATGTTGAAAATGCAGAAGGAACACAGGGTGAAGATGCCATATCCGATGATGAAATTAAAGAGTTGAAAGAGGTAGTCGAAGCAGTCGATTATGAGAATGCTGAAGTTGCTGCAGACATAAAAGGTTACATACCTTCCTACCTGTGTACTGACAGCGATAATTTCATAACAATCGAGATTACGAACAATTCTGACTTTACCTGGAGAAGCAGCGGCCAGAACATGGTAAGAATCGGTTACCACTATTACGGACAGGACGTCGAATATTCCGATTATGACCAAACAACGAGGACTACCCTCCCGGACAATTTAGAACCCGGTGCAATTGTTGCCATTGATGTATTGATAAACGATATAGCCAATAAAGGTACCTATGTCATACAGATCGATCCTGTTGTAGAAGGGGAATTCTGGTTTTCCTCAAAAGGCGTCGAAGTTCTTCAGGGTAAAGTTTATTTTAGCTCCTGTAAGTAGTATTTTTAACAGGCACTCTCAATTAAAATATAGCAGGTTGATTATGCTTTAAACTTTACTCCCGTTAACTTCTCATAAGCATCAATATATTTTTTCGATGTCTTTTTTATAACATCTTCCGGCAGAACAGGCGGACTGGATTTTCTATCCCAGTCGGTACTTAAAAGATAATCCCTTACATATTGCTTATCAAAACTTTTTTGTTCCTGTCCCGGCTTATATTCGTCAAGCGGCCAGAACCTTGACGAGTCAGGAGTTAAAGCTTCATCTGCGAGTATAATGCTGTCATCAGTCGCCCCAAATTCGAACTTGGTATCTGCAATTATTATACCCTTCCTCATAGCATAATCAGAGGCCTTAAGGTAAAGCTCTATACTTTTCTCTCTTAAGAAATTTACCGTTTCTGTCCCAAATATCCTCTTAGCTTTATTTATTGTAATAGCCATGTCGTGGCCTGATACCTCTTTGGTGGTAGGCGTGAATATGGCTTCGGGCAATCGGTCACATTTAACTAAATTAGATGGGAGTTTAAGGTCCCCAATTTTACCTGTCTTTTTATATTCTTCCCATCCGGAACCTGTTATATATCCGCGGACAACACACTCTATGGGGAAAACCCTTACTTTTTTAACTATGACAGCCCTGCCTTCCAGGACACTTTTATTCTTTCTCAAGAACTTTGGAAAAACTTTAAAATCAGTTTCAATCAGGTGATTATCTATAATGTTTTTTAGATAATTAAACCAGAAAATCGATATCTTATTTAAAATTATGCCTTTAAATGGAATTAAGGAAGGTAAGATATAATCAAAAGCTGAAATTCTATCAGTAGTTACTATCAGGATACTGCCATCAAACGAAAACATTTCTCTTACTTTGCCGCTTTTTAATTTTTCCATTCCCTTGATATTTACATCTCCAATTAATTTCACGATACACCCCGTTTTTTATATTTTTAATTTCACATTTATGCCTTAATAAAAATAACCCTTTTAATTAACGGCTGAACTTTTTAACGCACGGGAGCAGATGCAGTTCCTACCATCAGGAATTTTCGAAATTACCTTAAAAAGCAATTCTTTTACTTTCTCATTATTTTCATTAAATACCCTTACGATTTCCCCAATCGTAACGGGCTTTATTTCAGGACGCCCTTCCAGACCGGTATCATAATCTGTTATAAGAGAAATATTCGCATAACATATTTCCTGTTCCCTTGCGAGATAGACTTCAGGATACTGGGTCATATTTATAACTTCCCAGCCCTGGTCTGAAAACCATTTACTCTCAGCTCTAGTACTGAATCTAGGTCCCTGAATAACAACAACCGTCCCTTTTGGGTGACATTCAATTTTTAGTTCTTTTGCGCTTTCGATAATAATTTCCCTTAATTCCGGACAATATGGGTCTGCCATAGCTATGTGAATCGTTTTAGGGCCATCATAGAAAGTATCAATTCTTCCCTTCGTTCTATCAACAAACTGGTCGCAAACCACAAAGTGCCCGGGTTTTATATGCGGCTGCAGACTACCCGAAACACTTGGCCCCAGAATACGCTTAACTCCTAATTTTTTCATAGCATAAATATTTGCGCGGTAATTTATTTTATGCGGAGGCAGTGTATGATTTATGCCATGCCGCGGCATGAACGCAACCCTTTTGCCACCTATTTCCCCGATGACTATTTTATCTGAAGGAGGACCATATGGTGTATCGATATCATATTTTTTTATCTCCTTCAAAAAAGAATAAAAACCCGACCCTCCAAATACACCAATATCCGCTCTTCTAATTCCAGCCATATTTCCTCCTTTCATTACTAAAAGTTTTTATCTTATATTTTTATAACCGGTAATACCTGCAGTCAAATTAAAAACCGTCCTTATTTATTAGCTCAATTACGGATTTATCAAGTCGTGCACCAAACTGGCTCAATACTTTAGACGCAATTGCAGCACCCAATCTGCCGCATGATCCCGGGTCCATCCCTTTTATTACCCCGTGAAGGAAACCTGCTGCATAAATATCGCCAGCTCCGGTAGTGTCAATTATATTATTATTTTTTTTAGCGGCTATTTTATCCACCTTACCATCGGATACAACTATCGAGCCTTTCTCTGACCTCGTAATTACGCTTATATTTCTTATCCTGGCGCAATTGCCAATAGCATCTTCAATATTTTTAACTCCAAATAATGCCAGGATTTCTTCTTCATTGGCAAAGAGTATGCTGGTATATTTTTTAACAATGCTTAAAAACTCACTTTTATGCCTTTTTACACAAAAAGAATCGGAAAGACTCAGGGCAACCCTGCCGCCTGTTTTTATCGCTATATTTATAGCTTTTTTAAATGCTTCTTTAGCTTCGCTGCTATCAAAAAGATAGCCCTCAAGATAGAGTATCTCTGACTGCGCAATACTGGTTTCATCAATATCATCCAGCTTTAAAAAACCCGATACACCAAGATATGTATTCATGGTTCTCTGTGCATCCGGGGTGGTTAAGACAATACAGCATGCCGTAGGCATTCCATTGTCATTCAGGGTACAGTAGTTAACCCCGAGACTTTTTAAATCCTTCTCAAATGACTTTCCCAGCTTATCGTTTCCCACCTTGCCAATAAACGCCACCTTGTTGCCCAGTAGCGACAGGGCCGCAATAGTATTTGCCACTGAGCCGCCGGACATTTCCTTTACCGTTTTAATGCATGAATGCAGTTTCTTAACCTCAAGTTTATCAATTATCTTCATCGCACCTTTCTGGAGATTGCGCTCTTCAAGAAAACTATCGCCAACGTCGGCAAGAATATCAACAATAGCATTGCCAATTCCCAGCACTTTATACTTTTTTGTAATCATAAGATGTTGCATCCTGTTCACTGCAGTATTTTCAATACAAATAAACCTTTTCCGGTAAACTTCTTACCGCAAATATCATTTAATAGAAAATTAAAAATTATGTCAATTGCTATTACTTTATAAAAATATCTTTTTTAACTATAATTTGGATGAATAAAAATATAGAATTCTCAAAAAGCTTAAAATATTTATAAATTATAAAACAATAAAACCAAAAACCTATGAACCTTTTTGAACAGATTAAAACCAGCCAGACCGAAGATAAAATTCTTGCAGCTCCGCTTGCCGACAGGATGAGGCCGCACAATCTCGATGAATTCGCAGGGCAGGAACACCTGGTAGGAAAAGGCAAAATCTTGAGGGAAATTATAGAAAACGACAGGCCCTATTCGATAATACTCTGGGGTCCACCGGGTTCCGGTAAAACAACCCTGGCAAAAATAATCGCTGAAAAAACTAAAAGCAAATTTATATCATTTTCTGCCGTGACCTCCGGCATAAAACAGATAAAGGAAATCATGGAAATAGCAGAGTACAATAAAAAAGAGCATAATATAAGAACTATATTGTTTATAGATGAAATCCACCGCTTCAACAAAGCCCAGCAGGATGCGTTCCTGCCTTTCGTCGAAAAAGGAATTGTAATATTAATTGGCGCTACTACTGAAAACCCTTCTTTTGAAGTAAATCCGGCGCTCCTTTCCCGTACGAAAACTTTTATCCTTAACAAGCTACCGCCTGAAGAAATAAAAAAATTAATCAAAAGAGCACTTACCGACGGAAAAAGAGGCCTTGGAAAATACAATATAAAAATAGACGATAGCACTATTAATTTTATAAGCCATTTCTCCGATGGCGACTCGAGAACTGCCTACAACATACTTGAACTTGCCGTTAGTGCTTATTCAAAAGAGAAAAGCGGTAAAGCCCTGAAAATTGACACTCGCATGATTGAAAATATAATACAGAAAAAAGTGCTTCTTTATGACAAAAGTGGCGAGGAGCATTTTAACCTCATTTCAGCTCTTCATAAAAGTTTGAGGGATAGCGATCCTGATGGTTCGGTTTACTGGACGGTAAGGATGATTGAAAGCGGAGAGGATCCGCTTTACATAATAAGGAGACTGGTAAGGTTCGCGTCTGAAGATGTTGGCCTCGCAGATCCTTCCGCGCTGCAGGTAGCAATTTCTGCCAAACAGGGTTTTGAATTTATCGGTCCTCCTGAAGGATATCTTGCAATTATAGAAGCAGCAATATACCTTGCCCTGGCACCCAAAAGTAATTCCCTCTATAAAACATATAAAAAGGTTAAATCTGACATTGAAGAATTTGGATCTCTGCCGGTTCCCTATCACATAAGAAACGCCCCTACAGGTTTAATGAAAGAGGCCGGATACGGCAGGGGCTATAAATATGCGCATGATTATAAAGAAGCAATAGTTGACCAGGCCCATCTGCCTGACAGACTGCTTGAACTCGCAAGAAAATACTATGTTCCATCGGAGATAGGTTTTGAGAAAAATCTAGCCGGAAGAATTAAAAAAATCGATTTGCTGAAGAAAAAACAGAAATAGTATTGCTATTGTACTTTTAGAAACCTGAAATTATTTACCCTTTATTAACTCCTCGGCAATCTGTATCGCGTTAAGTGCTGCTCCCTTCCTTAGCTGGTCTCCTACCACCCACATGCAGATACCGTTTTCTACAGATATATCTTCCCTTACCCTTCCTACATATATATCGTCTCTGCCGGATGAATCAAGGGCGGTTGGATATACTGCATTCTTGAAATCATCTTTTAAAACCAGCCCTTTACCATTCACAAGCGCAACCATTACTTTATCCAGCTCTATCTTCTCCACGGTTTCAATAAAAACTGCTTCCGAGTGGGAAGTGAAAACAGGAACCCTCACCGTTGTTGCCGAAATCATTATATTGTTATCGTTAAAAATTTTGCGGGTCTCGTGGACCATTTTCATTTCTTCCTTCGTGTAGCCATTATCAAGAAATATATCCACATGGGGAATTACGTTAAAAGCTATCTGTGCAGGAAAAACTTTTCTATCCACATCTTTCTTGCCCTCACATATAATTTCTCTAGTCTGGTTTTCAAGTTCCATTATGGCCTTAGTGCCTGCACCCGAAACTGCCTGGTAGGTTGACACTATAATCCTTTTTATTGGAGAAATATCATAAATCGGCTTAAGAGCCACAACCAGAACAATAGTAGAACAATTAGGATTTGCAATAATACCCTTATGCTCAAATATTTTCTCCCTGTTTATCTCGGGAACAACCAGCGGCACATTCTCTTCCATCCTGAATGCACTGCTATTATCTATCGCTACAGCACCGCTATCCACGGCAAATTTTGCAAACTCCTTCGAAATTGAAGCCCCTGCTGAAAAAAGTGCTATATCTACACCCTTAAAGGAATCGCTTTTTAATTCCTGTACCTCAAACTCCTCACCCTTAAATAAGATTTTACTACCCCTGGACCTATAAGAAGCAAGGGGTATAAGATTTTTTACTGGAAAATCCCTTTCCTCAAGAATCGATAAAAAAACTTCTCCTACTGCACCTGTTACCCCGGCTATAGCTACGTTATATTTTTTCGGACTCATATAAAACTCACCACTTTTTAAGTGTAATGATAGTCAATTTTTAACAGTCAAAGATTAAATTCACAGATAAATGAAAGTTATATTAAAACAACAAAAAAATAAATACAATACAAAAAATATTATTTTACTATTTTTCCAGCCCAAAACCGCTGTGCAGCGCCTTAATTGCTTCTTTTACCCTGCTCTTTTTTACCACGCAGGAGATTCTTATCGGAGAGGTGCTTATCATTTCGATATTGATATCTTTCTCAGCAAGCAAACTGAACATTTTCGCCGCTACGCCCGGATGCGACTGCATTCCTGCACCTACGATAGAAACTTTGGCAATATCCTTGTCCATTTCAACATTTATATTCTCTATTTTATTAATGGTCTTCTCTGCCAGTTCCATATCCTCGCTTTTTACTGTAAAAGAAATAGCAGCAAGGTTCTTCTCGCTGACATTCTGGACAATCAAATCAACATTTATATTTTTTTCTGCCAGTCTCCCGAATAAGTCCGCAGCAATTCCAGGCCTATCCTCCAGGCCAAAGACAGACACCTTGACCTCTCCTACATCATAAGTTACTCCTGTAATCATCGGCCTTTCCATCCTCATATCTTTTTCAAAATCATCCATAACCCATGTCCCTTCAATATCATTAAAACTTGACCTTATATGCAGTTTTACATTATGCTTTTTTGCAAATTCTACTGCCCTCAGGTGAATAACTTTTGCTCCGTAAGACGCAAGCTCCAGCATTTCATCATATGAAAGTGATTCAATCTTTATGGCTTCTTTTACCATATTCGGATCAGTCGAATAAACTCCATCAACATCAGTATATATCTCACAATATTTTGCCTTAAGCGCCGAAGCCAGCGCGACAGCCGTAGTATCAGAGCCGCCCCTGCCAAGTGTCGTAATATCACCATTAATGTTAATTCCCTGAAATCCTGCTACGACCACTATTTTATCATTTTTAAGCTCTTTTATTATCCTGTCAACCTTAATATTCAGAATCTTGGCATTGGAATAAAACCGGTCAGTCAAAATACCTGCCTGCCCACCGGTAAGAGAGACACACTCACAACCTTTTTCCTGAACGGTCATTGCAAGAAGTGCAGATGAAATTTGCTCGCCTGTTGAAACAAGCATATCCATCTCACGCCTTGACGGTTTTTGAGTTATTGCTCCCGCAAGTTCTATTAAGCTGTCAGTAGTATCACCCATAGCTGAAACAACTACTACTACGCCTTTACCTTTATTCTTCGACTTTATCGCCCTTTCGGCAACCCTCTTTATTTTATCAATATCACCGACAGAGGTACCGCCGAATTTAAGAACTATTATATCTTTTCTAACCATTACCAGATAAATTCGTTATTAGCCGCTATTCTAAAATTAATAATTAAAAATATAAAAATTTAAATCGCTTATCCGGCTTCAGCCATTTTTTTATACTTCTCATATGTTCTTCTGGAGTCTTCTTCCGCTTTCTTAAACAGCTCTTCAGCTATATCCGGGAATGTCTTGGTAAGAGAAGCATACCTTACTTCGCCCATAAGGAAATCCCTGAACGATTCCTTTGGCTCCCTTGAATCAAGGACAAATGGATTTTCCCCACTTTTTATACGTTCAGGATTATGCCTGTATAGATGCCAGTACCCGGAATCTACAGCTTCTTTTTCCCTTAGCTGGCTGCAACTCATACCTGCATAAATACCATGGTTGATGCATGGGCTGTAAGCTATTATAAGCGATGGTCCGTCATAGCTTTCCGCTTCGAGGAAAGCTTTTAACGTCTGCTTCTTGCTTGCACCCATAGCTATCTGGGCAACATATACATTTTCGTAATTTATAGCCATAAGCCCGAGGTTTTTCTTCTTCATTTTTTTACCCGAAGCAGCAAATTTGGCAACTGCCCCCATCGGGGTCGCTTTGGAAGACTGACCTCCGGTATTTGAATATACCTCGGTATCGAAAACAAGAATATTTATATTTTCTCCAGATGCAAGTACATGGTCAAGCCCCCCGTAATCTATGTCATAGGCCCAGCCATCTCCACCAAATGCCCACACAGATTTTTTAATCAGATAATCCTTAAGCTCCAGTATCTCATCCCTGAGTTCATTGGCTTTTTTACTGCCAAGGTCTTTTTTAAGCAATTGTAATATCTTCTCGGTAGATTCCGCATTCGCTTTGGCATCTTCTTTTCCGTTTATCCATTCCAATGCAGCATTTTTTACCTCACTGGCTACATTCATACTGCTTAGTTCACTCATGTGATTCTCTATCCTGTTTCTCATCTGCTTTATCGATAGTGCCATTCCGTATCCATACTCTGCATTATCTTCAAATAGTGAATTGGCCCATGCCGGACCTTTTCCTTTTTCATTAACAGTATATGGAGTTGAAGGTGCAGACCCGCCCCATATAGATGAGCATCCTGTAGCATTTGCTATAAGCATCCTGTCGCCAAATAATTGAGTTACAAGCTTTGCATAAGGAGTTTCCCCACATCCCGCACAGGCGCCCGAAAACTCCAGCAGCGGTTTTCTAAACTGGCTGCTTTTAACTGTATCCGTAGTTGCAACACTTTCTTTAGCAGGAATTTTTGAAGCAAATTCCCAGTTCTCAGCTTCTTTCATCTGTGTATTGAGCCGCTTCATAACAAGTGCTTTTTCCTTTGCAGGACATACCTCTACGCAGCTTCCGCATCCGGTACAGTCAAGAGGGCTTACCTGTATCCTGTAAGACAACCCTTCCATGCCTTTTCCCTTTGCCTTTATCGTTTTAAAACCCTCTGGAGCTTTCTTTAGCTCTTTATCTGTAAGAAGCACAGGCCTTATGGCTGCATGCGGACATACATAGGCACACTCATTGCACTGTATGCAATTATCCTCCTGCCATTCCGGTACATCTATCGCACTTCCCCTCTTCTCATATGCCGTAGCGCCCTGTGGGAATGTTCCATCCTCAACACCTGTAAATGCGCTAACCGGTATGCTATCGCCTTCCTGCCTGTTCATTACCCTCAACATATTTTTAATGAAATCCGGCTCCTGGGCTTCTTTAATATTGCTTTCTTCTATGGCATCCTTCCAGCTATCAGGAACTTTAACTTTCTTCAGGCCTTCTATACCCTTATCCACGGCCTGGTAATTCATATTAACAATTTTCTCACCCTTCTTGCCGTAAGTCTTTTTTATGGCTTCTTTCATATACTTTACTGCATCACCTATAGGTATAACTTTTGCCAGCTTAAAGAAGGCGGCCTGCATGACCATATTTATCCTTCCTCCCAGCCCGATATCAGCCGCGATACTTACGGCGTCAATTATGTAAAAGTCAATATCATTTTCGTAAATGTACCTTTTCATATTTGCCGGTATTTCTTTATCAAGCTCTTCATCTTTCCACTGACAACTTAAAACGAATACCCCTCCTTTTTTTAACCCTTTTAGCAAATCGTACTGATTTACATAGGACTGCTGATGGCATGCTATGTAATCTGCCTTAATCAGGAGATAAGTCGACTTGATTGGATGCTTTCCGAACCTTAGATGGGATATGGTAAGACCGCCGGACTTCCTCGAGTCATAGGCAAAATAAGCCTGGGCATACATATCAGTATTATCACCTATTATTTTTATCGCATTCTTATTGGCTCCAACGGTACCATCACCGCCAATACCCCAGAATTTACATCTTATCGTCCCTTCAGGAGAAGTCTCGATTTCCTCCTTTACTTCAAGGGAAGTATGGGTAACATCATCAGTTATGCCTACAGTAAAACCATTCTTTGGGTTATCAGATTTTAGATTATCAAATACAGCTTTTATCTGCCCCGGCGTAGTGTCCTTCGAGCTAAGCCCGTATCTTCCGCCTATAATAACAGGCCTGTTCTCAACTTCAAAGAATGCAGTCTTAACATCCATATACAGAGGTTCGCCTACTGCCCCCGGCTCTTTTGTCCTGTCCATAACAGCAATTTTCTTAACGGTATCCGGCAGTGACTTAAATAAAAACTCGGTACAGAAAGGACGGTAGAGATGAACTTTAAGCAAACCCACTTTTTCGCCTGCTTTAACAAGGTAATTTATGGTTTCATCTATTGTTTCCGTAACAGAGCCCATTGCAATGATTACATACTCTGCATCTTTTGCCCCGACATAATTAAATGGTTTGTATTCCCTTCCAGTCAGTTTACTTATTTTTTTCATATAATCTTCTACTACATATGGCGCTTTATCATAAAACCTGTTTGAAGATTCCCTTGCCTGAAAGAATATGTCAGGATTCTGGGCCGTACCTCTTGTAACAGGATGTTCCGGGCTTAAAGCCCTGCTGCGGAATTCCTTTAATGCTTTTTCATCAAGCAGCTTCTTAAAATCTTCGTAATCTATTACTTCTATTTTCTGGATCTCGTGAGAACTCCTGAAACCATCAAAGAAATGTGCAAACGGCACTCTCGACTGTATGGCGCTGAGGTGTGCCACTCCACCCAGATCCATAATTTCCTGTATTGAACCCGATGCAAGAAGACCGAAACCGGTCTGTCTTACCGCCATAACGTCGGAATGGTCACCGAATATTGAAAGCGCATGTGTCGCAAGAGTACGGGCACTTACATGAAACACACCCGGAAGAAGTTCTCCTGAAATTTTGTACATATTAGGAATCATCAAAAGAAGCCCCTGTGAAGCTGTAAAAGTTGTAGTAAGCGACCCTGCAGCAAGAGAACCATGCACTGCTCCTGACGCACCCCCTTCAGATTGTAATTCGCTCACGCTGACTACCTGTCCAAAAATATTCTTTTTGCCATAGGCAGCCCACTCATCAACATATTCCCCCATAGGCGAAGAGGGCGTGATAGGATATATAGCCGCTACTTCAGTAAAAGCATATGCCACATATGCTGCCGCCATATTCCCATCCATCGTTCTCATTTCTTTCATAATAAATCTACTCCTTTGTGCGTATAATCCTTCGTCAATATTTAATATTTAAAAAACGCTTTTTTATGGATTCCATATATTCTAATTACAACTGATTAAAACCAGATATATAACTAAAAATACGAACCACAAACAAAAATAAAATCATCGCATTATAGCATATTTAGCTTATTTTTTTAATTAAACAAGAATAATAAAAAAAAATTATAATTGCCTTCATTTAGAGTTCCCTGCGCTCAGAAATTGCCTTACCTATCGTCATCTCATCCGCATACTCAAGGTCTCCACCAACAGGGATTCCGCTTGCCAGCCTGGTAACTTTTATTCCCAGCGGCGCCAGCATTTTTTTTAAATAACCTGAAGTGCTCTCACCTTCAACTGTAGGATTCAACGCAATTATCACCTCTTCGACTTCATTAGCTTCAACCCGTTCAAGCAACCTGGGAATTCTTATCTCGTCGGGCCCTATATTCTCTATCGGAGATAAAAGCCCTCCCAGAACATGGTATAGTCCTCTATATTCTCCGGTTTTTTCAATAATTGCAACATCACCCGGCTCTTCCACTATACATATTTTTTTTCTGTCTCTCGAAATATCCCTGCAGATATAGCACACTTCTTCTTCACTAAGACCATAACACTGGCTGCAAAACTTAACCTTATCTTTCATTTCAACTATGTACCGGGATAATTTTAAGACATCCTGTCGCGGGAGCTTAAGAAGAAAAAGAACAATTCTCCTTGCAGATTTGGGACCTATCCCTGGAAGCTTCTTAAACTCATTTATCAGGTTCTCAATACTTTTTATATATAAAGCCATATTTAAAAATAAAATCTAAAATTTTTTGTTAATTAAAATAAATTACCAGAAACTTTTATTGACACAGGAATGCCGGCATCAAAATTCCTTATTTATAACCATGATTAGAACATGCCGGGTATATTCATACCACCGGTAAGCGAAAGCATTTTTCTTTTTGCTTCCTCCTTCGATTGCCTTACAGCATCGTTTACCGCAACCATCACCATATCTCCAATCATATCCAGATCGCCGGAATCAACCATATCCTTATTAATCTCTACTCCAAGAATTTCCTGGTCACCGTTTATTCTAACTTTAACTGCGCCTCCGCCAGCCGATGCTTCAAAATTCATTGCTTTCAGCTCTTCCTGTATTTCCTGCATCTTCTGCTGCATAATCTTTGCCTGCTTCATCATATTTCCGTAATCAAAGCCCAATTTCCTACTCCTTTATCTTAAATTTTTCTTCAAAGTAACCAAGTATATCATCCCTGTCATTGCTGTTACCCCTGTCTTTGCTGCCATCCCCAGACGCCTGGCTCATGTAGTCTCCATCATTTTTATTAACTGAACCGGATCCGCCACTATTCTTTTTTTCTTCATTCTTAACTTCTTTTTTATATACCCCTGCATCTTCTCCGTTACCGCTGCTATTGTTCTCTTTCTTAATCTCGAACCTGACTATATAGTCCCTGCCGGTGACTTTCTTAATTGCAGACGATATTAAACTGGCATTGCTATCTTTACTCAGGTGGTTTTTATGCCATTGTTTATTCTTATTAAGACTGAAATACAATATTTTATCCTCCACCCTATCCAGTTTCGCTTCTATAAACATTGCATAAACAGATATTTTCTTACCCTTCAGGACCCTTGTTATTTCATCAATATTATCACTTACCAAAGTAATTTCATTAACTCCGCTATCAGTCTTTTTGCTAACTCCGGCTTTCTTTACCGATTTTTCCTTTTCTGAATATAATTTCTTAGAACCGGCATCGCTTCTTTTATCTATCTTTTGATTGCCGACCTCGCTGACCATTCTATCTATTTCATCAGTATTTATTATGTCGAAATCATCATCTTCATCCATATGGGCCCTGGCATCATTTTCCTCATTGCTACTGCCTGACCTGGCTATTACACCTTCTGTTATCTTAATTTTATCCAGCTCCTCTTTAAGCAACTTTATTTGTGCCTCCATACCTGATATCTTCCTGCTTATCTCTTTTTCATCCATTACAATAAAATTAACCGCTTTAATCAAAGCTGACTTAAAGAACACTCTGGAACCTTCACCCCACTTTATCTGCTTTAACAAATCAACAAAAAGCTCTATATAGTACTCAATTTCTACATTGCTGAGTTTTTCAGCACGCTGTGAATACTTTTCCCTGTAATCTTTGCTTACATCTATAATCTCATAAGGATCCGGATAGTTCTTAATAACATACAGATCATAAAGATAATCTAAAAATTCAGATACGAATAATTTTAGATTGTGGTTACTCTTCATGATTTCATTTGCAAGAACAAACCCTTCGTTTACTTTTTTTTCAATTAATATATCTGTAAGTTTAAACAGAAAGTCCAGGTCCGTGATTCCCAGAAGAGACCTGACATCTTCGACCCCGATTTTATTACCGCTAAAAGAAGCCAGCTTTTCAAGTATGCTATCCGCATCCCTTAAACTTCCGTCCGCATATTTTGATATAATATCTATAGCCGATTCACTTATATTTATCTTCTCGCTTGCGGCGATACTCCTTAACCTTTCCCTTATCTTATCCATAGGTATTGAAAGAAAATCAAATCTCTGGCATCTTGATAATATCGTTGGAATTACCTTATTCGGCTCGGTAGTTGCCATTATGAACAGGACGTGTTCGGGGGGCTCTTCCAGGATTTTAAGAAGCGCATTAAAAGCTTCCGTGGTAAGCATATGAACTTCATCTATAATATATACTTTCTTTCTTAATACATTCGGCAGGTATTTTACCTTTTCCCTCAGCTCCCTTATCTCGTTTATGCCCCGATTAGAAGCAGCATCAATCTCAACAACATCCACGCTTGATCCATCTGATACGCTCATACAGTTCTTGCATTTATTACAGGGGTCCGGCGTTATACCCTTTTCGCAATTCAGGGCCTTTGCCAGTATACGTGCTGTCGAAGTTTTACCCGTGCCTCTTGGTCCACAGAATATATAACAATGCGACAATCTATCGTTCAGTATAGCATTTCTTATTGCCTTAATATTATATTCCTGGCCAATTACTTCTTTAAAACTCTGCGGTCTCCACTTTCTGTAAAAAGAAATATAGCTCATGATAAGGTATCTTAACTTTATCTACAATTTTATAAATGACCGTGCCCCAGATTTCGAATCATAATAACAAGCGCCTCCCGTATAGTTAACTCCGGCCAGGCACTCCTGTGGCACCCGAAGAATGTTACTTACCGCTGCTTCTTTTCAGATCTGGCGGGGTTCGTAACCCTCCGCCGCACAAGACCCGGTCTTCAACGCCACTTATACGGGCGCGAACCTTACTATTATGAACCTCATATCTGGTAGTAAGTCTCACTATAGCGGATTGTGAGTTACAGGGCACCGCTAGCTCCCCACCTAGCACGGCCAACTTGATTATATAAAATTAATCAAAAAAATAAAACACGCTGTTGGGTTAACAGTTTATAATAATGGACTTATTTTATCTTTATTTCTTTGAAGCTTAAAAATATTAACCTGCCAGAGAAGATAAATGAGGAAATACAATTTTGCAACAGTCAATCTTCAATGGATGAAACAATTTTTAACATAAATTTCTTTTATTTATTTAGCCATTTCCAGTATTTTTATTATATCATTAACATCCAGCTCAACGAACTTTCCAACAGGACCCCATTTTCTACATTTCCTGGCCATTTCTTCAAACCTGTCATAAGGAATGCCTGCTTCTTTAAGAGTAATAGGAAGCCCTATTTCACTAAAAAAGTTTCTTAATCTTTTAATTCCTTCTTTGACTGTCTTTTCAACGTCGTTAAAATCATATTCCACATCCCACACTTTTACTGCGAAACGCGCAAACCTGTTTATATCATTTTTATACACATATTCCATCCATGCAGGGAAAACAATGGCCAGCCCCGCACCATGGGCAAGGTCATATATCGCGCTAATCTCCATTTCTATATCATGGGAAGCCCAGTCCCCGATCCTTCCGGTATCAAGCAGGTCATTATGCGCAATAGTGCCCGCCCACATAATTTCTGCACGAGCTGCGTAGTTTTCAGGTTCCTCAAGCACTTTCAATGCGTTATTTATAACTGTCTTTAAAGTAGCTTCGCAAAGTCTGTCAGTAAGCTCGACATAGCGAACATTTGTAAAATACCTTTCCATCACATGAGCCATCATATCCGCACAACCGCAGGCAGTTTGATAAGGAGGAAGGGTAAAAGAAATTTCCGGATTCAGTATTGCAAACTTCGGGCGCATCAGTTCACTTGAAAATCCTTTTTTATACATACCGTCTTCATTTGTGATTACTGCGCCGCTGCTTGATTCACTTCCTGAAGCAGGTATTGTTAAAACTACTCCAATAGGAAGCACTTTTTCAGGTGTCGCAATTCCTGCGTAAAAATCCCACACATCCCCGCTGTAAGGAACTCCCAGCGATATGGTCTTGGCGGAATCAATTGCACTGCCCCCGCCTACCGCAAGTATGCTATCTATTTTCTCTCTGCGGCATATATCAATGCCTTCCCTTGCCAGTGACAGCCGCGGATTGGGCATTACACCGCCCAGCTCCATTACTTCCAATCCTTCGTCTTTAAGTGATTTTAAAACTCTATCATAAAGACCATATTTCTTGATGCTTCCGCCGCCATAATGCAGCAAAACTTTTTTCCCGTATTTTGCAGCTTCCTTTCCAACCTGTCCTTCAGTATCCTTTCCAAAAATTATCCTGGTATTGTTTTTAAATGTAAAATTTATCATTTCTCCCCCTGATATATAAAAAAATTCAATTATCCATATTTATCAGCCACTACTATATGTAATACAAAATTTGCTATATGTCCAATTATTATTAGTTTCAGGCCATTTATCAAAAGCATCAGTATTATTTATGGATGCAGTGTACATATTAACAATATAAACATAAATTGATAAACTCTAATAATTCTTTTTTGCTTATCCCGTATTATAATATTCTTTTTAAAATGGTTTAGTCCAGAGCCTCTTATTTCCCAACTGGCGGTGTGCGTTCGAAAAAATTCGGACTGATTTTAAGAGCGGCGGCTGAAATCTTGGCGGGCCAGCTGCCGCCTGCCGACCTGCCGTTTCTGACGATTTCAAGTTTTTCTGGCCAGCTTTGCTGGCGTTGATCAGCTCTGCCGAGCCTGGCGGCAAATTCTTTCCTATTTTTCTTTAACGGTTTGCTTGCAGCCGAAGTTGCCGGATCGTATCGCGGAGGCAATTTGGGAAAGGGCGGCACTACTCCTGAACCAGCCGCAAGCTGTTGTGCGATCGTTTTAGGGCAAATTGTTTATTTATTTTCTTTCTCTATATTTTTAGCAAAGATATAGCTTATTATAGATAATGATAATAGTATGACTTGAAGAATAAATGTTGGACTTGTATTTTGTAGATTTAAAACTCCTATTCGAATACCGATTATTTCAACTATAAAATAACCAATTATTACCGGAATTAGGCAAAGGAATATGCCTTTTCTTTCAATAGGTTTCCTATCCGCCCAAAATAATAAAAGAGTCCAACCAAGCATAACGGGTGCACCATATAATAGAGCAAATCTAAAACTTTCGTTTGCAGTGATATTTATTCCGGCAGTCGAAATAAATATTTGTGGCACTGACATTCTTACAGTCTCGAAAAGATCTGCAATAATCCCCCACCATAATGTAATTCTAATAATAATCATTTTTTTTTGCATATCTTACCTCCTAAAATATTTGCCCTGAAATGTCGCACAACGTTCTAAGGGTATATGACGTTTTACTGGAGTGAAATGAAAGCAAAATGTACCGAAGGTCAAGTAACCGACGAGGGCACTGTGTGTACTCTCTGTTATGTGTCGTTTAACTCCCATCTTTAACATCTTGCCTTGTACTACGCTATGAATAATATTGTTTTAATATTTTACAGCACAAAAATGTAATCCATGGTGAATTTTCTTTCTTATTTGAAAAATCCCAATTCTTGTATTTCATGAACATAGATGTTGGCTTAAAACGACCGTCTTTATCTTGTGATTCTAATATCCAATCAATAATCTCTTTAAGGAGCATTTCCTTCTTGAAAAAATCAAACCGGCTTAGGACTTCTGCAATATATAAAGCATTGTACCAAACAAATGGATATTTAAGAGTCCAAAACTTCTTTGATCGTCCAAAATAATAAAGAGATTTTCCATAATCCTTATGATACTGTAATGATTTAAAAGCATTCTTTATAAATAAATCTTCTTCTGCGTGTGGGAAAAGGGAAAATAGTTCAAGTGCTTCTAAGCCGGCCATCATACAACCGACTTTGTGTCTCTTATACTGACTTTCAACAAAAAAGAGGTGACAGAACCAACCAGTCTCAGAATTCCATTTATCCTTTATGACGTCTATTGACTTCATTAATAATTCACTACGATTTCCAAGACGGTATAAGGTCGAAGAAATTACCGGCGAGTCACAGGGAAGTGAATGCCATTCATTAAAATCATCACTAATTTTTATATTGATTCCTCTTTCCGGTAAGGCTTGCTTGATAGCAAAAGTACCATTCTCCACATACTTCATCGCCTTTTCACTGATATCCTTAATCTTTGGGTCCGACTCAGTAAAACCGAAGTCAGCCAATATTTTCAGCTGATAATGTGACATCTTTGAGTCATCGTGCCTTTTCGGCGGAATTGAAAACCACTTACCAGCATCATCTATCAATTGTAATACCAGAGGATCTTTCTTCAACTCTTTTTTCGCTTTAGTGACTTCATCTGATTCTTTTGGTTTTTCTATCAAATCTATCAAAGTCATGTGCTTTGTCCATGGATTGCCGGACAAAAGCCAATCAATGGGATTTCCATGTAGCTTTGAAAGCCAGGTTTCATTCATATTCTTTCTCCGTAACATTTTTGGGAGTTAAACGACAACTAACGTCCCGAGTGTTTCCTATGTGCCTGTGCCCCTCAGGGCCTGGTGCGATGTTTGCGGAATATTTTCTTTCGGTTTGTTTTTCTATAACTCCTGCAAACATCGTAACAGAAGGCATGTCCCGAAGGGTAGAGCCGATCTATTGCGCCCAGCATCCACGGGAACACTCTGTTATAAGATGTAGTACGCTGCTAAAACTCTCCATTAACGTCTATTCATAAAAAATAATTATCCTGCTTTTATCTTAGGATATTTTCTATCAGTTAATCAACTATTAATTTTATAAATTAATAACCGATGTGCTTTCTTAGCAACTGAAAATAAATTTGCAATTTTAAACATAATCTTATTAATTGTATTCAAAGTATTAATTCCTTCATAGTCAGTGAAATACTGTTCACCAATTAATTGGATTCCCGTTCCCCAGTTCGTGAGCTCTTCGGGATCATTGATACCCCAATGTATTTTCGCACCAGTTTTCTTTAAAGAGGGATGACTTTTTGCATTTTTTGCTGTAAGAATACTATAAGCATCAAAAATCAAGGTATAGTTACCAATTCTATTTTTAAGACGACTTATCAACTTTTTTATTTCATTTTCTTTCAAGTACATAAACAAACCTTCCGCTATAACGATGCACTGTTCTTTTTCTTGTGGTATTTTTTCTACCCATTCAGGTTCTGTAACGGAAGATGGTATCATATTATACTTATCTGTTTCCTTGAAAAAATGTTGCCGAACATTAATGACTTCTTTAAAATCTAAATCATACCAATCAACATTATTATTACTAATTCTATCATATCTACTATCAAGGCCACATCCTAAATGTAAAGCAACACTATTTTTATTTTCTGCAAGAAAACCCTTAACATAATTATCAATAAGTTTTGCCCGTATGCACATCATTATGTTTGTCTTTTCGGGAATTTTTAACGATTCAAAATCATAATCAATTTGATTAATAATTTCAACCGCTTTCTTGTCAATTAATATTGGGGTTTCCCTTTCACTCTCCTTCGCTTTTCCTAACAGTGGAATAAGTAAGGTTTCTTTTTCTTTTGTCAATATAATTTCATTCAAAAATATACCTCCAAATTAAGCAATTTTCGTTAGCGTCCCATTTCTTATACCTCGTTTTATACGAAGTGTTTTTATGATTTAACACATAAATTGCGTATTACGCGAAATTATAATAATCTTTAATCGTGTAAAACTAACTTAATTATATTAATTTTTAAGCCATTATATAAAAAGAACTACAAAAACTGAACAAGAACTTAGAATTAGAAATTACAGCCCCAAAACTATAAAAAGCTATCTTTATGGCTTGGGGAAGTATTTTGCTTTCAAAAAGATGATTTTGAGAAACTTAAGTAAGAGAATATCAAAAATTTTCTTTTAAACTGTGAAAGAAAACGGATTTCGCCTCAAAGCAGAATTTTTTTGAATGCAATTAAGTTTTACTACCGAAATGTATTGAAAAATCCAAAAAAATTGAAGTTGGGTCAGCAAAAAAAGCCAAAAATTTTACCGGTTGTTTTGTCGCGAAGTGAAATTGAAAAAGTTTTAGAATCTGCCAAGAACGCAAAGTACAGACTCCTGTTATCTCTTGCCTATGGAGCGGGCTTACGCGTTAGCGAATTTATTGCTTTGAAAGTATAAGATCTGAATTCTGAGGAATTGATGGTTCATATCAAACAGGCGAAAGGTCGAAAAGACCGCATCAGCGTAATGCCAGAAAAATTATCTAATTACCTGAAAAATTTAATCGCTTGAAAAACAGGAAATGATTTGGTTTTTGCGAGCGAACGAGGTTGCAAGCTGACTATACAGTAACCGCTCAAACAGCAGATCGACCGTGCCAGAGGACAGCGGCTGGCGAGTGCTTACGCAAAATGCCCTATTTTCCAACTGGCGGAGAGGGTGGGATTC
>Ga0180433_10002812_pt1 | contig 26312 bp, 22 predicted proteins | sample SS_ome_8_FD_132980 | JGI IMG/M metagenome (GOLD analysis project Ga0180433, IMG submission 132980) | Hypersaline lake sediment archaeal communities from the Salton Sea, California, USA - SS_1_D_1 metaG | ecosystem: Environmental > Aquatic > Non-marine Saline and Alkaline > Hypersaline >... | reverse complement strand
TGGATGGAACCATCAAACATTATAAAGATGCGGCTATCCTTTTAAGAAGTGTGCGCTCCTATGCGGATCCTTATAAAGAATCCCTCGAGAAATACAACATCCCCTACATCATGCACAGAGACGGAGGCTTTTTTGAAAGACCAGAGATCTCAGACATCTATAATCTTTTCATATTCCTGTCTACCTCCAAGCCCTGGGGAGATAAATTCATAAGATGCCCTCTCCTCAATCTGGATAAAGCCGCTGAAGAACACCGCCCTCGAATTAGCTACAGCTATATCGCCTATTACTCACAGTGTCCTCTAAGATATAAGTACTTTGTCATCGATGGGTTAAAGCCTCCCATATCCAGCTATTTTTATTTTGGAGCCTCAGTGCACAGAGCCCTTGAGCTCATACACAAAGACATCCTTGCCGGAAAAAAAGTGAAGATCAAAAAAATCCCTGATTATGTGGATAAAACCTGGCTTATGCCTGAAAAACTAAAAGGAGAAAAAGAAAAGCAAAAAAACAGGAAGCCGTCAACCAGATCAAAAATTACCTGGAAAAACAAAAGCCATCCCGCGCCGCTCTCTTTTCCGCAGAAGAGCCTTTTGCCTTTGAGCTTAAAGGTGCGGTAGTGAGAGGAAAGATCGATCTTATCCGGAATGGAAATAACAATCATAAAGAGATTGTTGACTTTAAAACCACTCATTCCAAAACCTCAAATACAGAACAGTATGACCATCAAATGGATATCTATGCCCTGGGTGCTGAAAAGGGATTGAACCTCAATGTCAAAGACCGCACTCTCTATTTTCTGGAGGATAACCAGCCCCAAACCATGGGCTGGGGTGAGAGCAAGAGAAAAACCGCTCAATCCCGCCTCTCGAAGTGGATTGAAAAGATCAAAAACCAGGAATTTAAGCCGAGGATTGAATTTTGTCCTTTTTGTGATGAGTTTAAAGAAATCTGTCCTTACTTTAAAAAATAAATGAAGGTGTGCTATGAAAGACTTTTATGACAAATTAAAAGACGATATCAAAGCCTATGAGGGAAGACATGATGACTTTATTTTCCTCACTCCTGAATGGTACAAACTCATGACCAATCTCCTGGATGATCCTCGCATGCCTCATCGGCTGAAACCTTTGGCCTCCTGCGCTATTGCTTATTTCACTATTCCTGCTGATGTGATTTCTGAAGAAATCCACGGCCCTTACGGCTACATTGATGACATCTACTTTTGTGCTTTTATCGCTAATGAGATGATAAAGCGGGCTAAGGATCCCATCATTATTGAGGAAAATTGGGAAGGCGAAGGAGATATTTTGGAGCTTATTCAGGAAGTGCTGGGCCAGGAGAAAGAATTGATAGAGGATAATAAGGAATTGATACTGAATTATACGGGGTGTTCGGAGTTGTTGGGGATTTTGGGGGAATAGTATATGAAGACTATTAATACTAATTTATTAATGACGAATCGACTTAAGAAAAGAAGAAAAAAATACTACACAATTCTTTTAGATACAGAACCTAAATCAAAAAAAGCGACTAAAAACAAATCAGAACAACAGAAAAAGATTATTGATCAAATGCGAAATAGAAATTGGAGGTGCATAAAAAGAAAAGTAGCCATTGAAATAGTTGCATATACAAAACAAAAAAATCCTCCTCAAATTCAGACCTTTGTAAAGAATATCATAGACATTATGCACAAAAAAGAATTATTACAAAATAACAAAGACAAAATTTATTTACCGTTTGAAGATGATAAATTAATTAAATATATAAGATCTGAATACATATTCTTAAATATTAAACCGGAAATCCAGATAAAAGTACGACCTTTAAACAGCTTTATTAGTGACATTCACTTTGTAAATACAGAGCTTGAATCTAAATATCAGGATGAGCTAAATACTAAAAATCAAACGATTGAATACAGAGACTTGATAGATGATGAAGAGGGCTATCGAAAATTCCTAACTAAGGAAGCATATGAAAGCTTAATCAAAATGAAAAAATTAGATGCTCAAAAGGACATCTCTGAAAGGATTAGTATTACTCCAAATATAATTAGTCTAATTTATCCCAAAAATAACAAAATCCCAAAAAACATAAAAAAGATGTATAGAGATTGGAGTGGAATGCTTTTGGATATGCCAAACAAAATACATCTTCCTGGCATCCCTTTGAAAGAGAATGGTGAAAAAGATTATAAAAAAAAATATAAAGAAGAATTAAAAAGGAGAATGTGGAAATATTTAGAAAACAATCCGATTTTTAATAAACTTCAATCCCCGATTATAATAACAGCTTTTTATATGCCTCCTAAAATAAAAAAGAAAAATTACAAAGATTTAGATAATATAATGTTGGAATATATAATGCCCACCATGAATGAAATTTTTCAACCCCCAATCTCCCTATTTAATATGGATCCAGAAAAAATAAACAATAAAAAAATCAATAATCATTTATTCTCTGTTCCAAAGTCATTAGAAGGGAGTTCCATCGGTTATGAAATAATAGAATTGCCTTGTGATTTCTCAAAAAGTGAAACAGGTTTTATAAAAATCGGATTTAGAATTGAAACTACAAGAAAAAGCTTAATGAGCTTTACTGATGAAAAAATAGATAAATATATAAAGAAAAATAGATATATTTAAAAACTAATTCTGTATAAAAGGGAATAAGAATGACAAAACATATCAAAAAGAAATGGTACTCTTTCCACACTCCATTTCACTCCGACAATCTTGTCCATTGGACAGGACAAGACATTATGTATAAACATGCCGAATTAAGAAAAGAAGATCTCTTATCTATCAATGTTAATGCTGATAAATTATGGGAAGATCTAATAAAGAAAAATTTCATTGATTCTCGAGGCAAAAAACTGGAAAAATTATTAAAAATCAAGAACCCAAAAGATTTAGGATTAAATTCTCCGGATAAAAATAATGTTGCTTTCAAAGCAATAAAATCAGTAAAGCTATATGCAAATCAAAAAAATTATACAGAAGAAGTTGTAAATGAATTTTTACAAAGACTAAAAAACATTCTGAATTTTGGCCTGTGGATGACAAAACGAAGAGATGGTGATGACTACATTGAAACCAAAGAAGGGAAATTTCCTAAACCATATGTGCCCCGTGTATGTTTTACAGAATTAAAAATATCGGATTCGCTTCTCCATGCTGATAAATTTGGGCCTATGGGTATAGGATTTAAAAGATTATTCGTACTCAACCGAATTGGGTCTCCAGTCTATTATATATCCAAATTTGGTTATCATCCAATAATATCTAAAAACTCTAAGTTCTATAATCCAGATAATAAAGAGCTGAAAGACATAAAGCCTGAAGATATTAATGAAAATGTCGCTTTCTTTAAAAATATGAGTTCAGGAAGAGATATCCAAGAATATATTACATATGACTTATATGATGAATCAGAGTGGAGAATCATCTTTTCAGAAAACATAAAAAAAAGAATCCCCTCAAATAAATTAAAATATTTCATTGATCCTAAAGATCCATCTATCGAAGAAAAATACCGCAATTTCTATAATAACTTAAAGGAAGATTCTAAACCTGATTATTTAATACCAGTGGACGAATGGTTGTCTATAATTATCTATCCAAATCTACAAATAAAAAATGCTTCTATGATGGATATAGATATAAGGAGATCTTTATGCAAATTAAAATGTTACAGAAAGGAGAAGATTCTTGCAGAGGGTATTCCTCAAAAAGAAGTGCATAATTTCCCGATTGAAATTGGTTTTGGGGCGTTAAGGAATATTTAGTAATTTGACGCCTATCTCCTTAGAGTGTCAAGTCAAGTTAATCCTCAAACATATTAGATAACGTGATGATTTGAGGAGGTAGGGATTTTTAAAGAAATTTTTAGAGCCTGAATATAAACAGCCAGAATCCATAGACAGCATAGAGGTGAAAGTTCTAAAGAAGGAGGATTAGGAGCAGCCCAGACATTTAATGCTGCGGTTAATATGAATAGAATTAAACCTATAAATCCGATAATTTTGCCAAAAGACTTATGTTTAAGCATGGCAAAAGCTAGAAGTATCCATGCTGAAAAGAAGAAAAAATCGAATGCAATGTCCATTCCAAATTCTAAAGACTTCAATCCTCGATAAAGATTAACTACTCCCCCTTGGTCTTCTGCTGACGAATTTAAGTAAAGAGTGCTCATTTTATTTACCACAGATCCTTGTATTATGGCCATCTCAACCATTATTGAACAAGCCAGAATTCCCAGAACAGAACCAATGGTCACCGATACTTTTTTCTTATCTATTGAAAGCAATTTATAAAGGCCTATAAAGCCAACAGCTAAAAGAAGAAGCGCAAAAGCACCCAGAAGATGTGTTCCCATAGATATCTGGCTGTATGGAGTATCACCTAATAATGAGAGAAAACCCCCTGTTGTTTTAACCATGGCTTGAAACTTTGGCTGCCAGTATAACTTCTCTATGAGTCCAGCGACAACCAAAAAAATTATGCTTCCAGTAACACCACATATAGAACCAGTTAAAGACAATCTTTTTATATAGTCCATTTTTTCTCCCTTATTTTTATTAAGACGAGATGATTGATAAAGATGTTCCCTTTCAGGCTTTTTTTATTAGATAAAACTTTCAATTAACCTAAAGATTCAATTATTAAAACTATAGGAAATTTTAACGAGAAATGCATTATAAGGAAATATGTTAAATAGCTCTTTCAAATTATTCCTTAAGTAAAATCCTCCGTTCTTATGGGTTTGCGTTCTTCCCTGCGACCACACTAAATAAAGGGTAGAACCAGGAATGTACTCCCACCTTATAATAAGATTCGACCGGAATTGGAGAAAATTGAAATTTGGATTATTAAATTTATAATCCCAAGTACCGTCCATATTTTCATCGATTCTATAGTATTCATCGTAGGGATTATAAGAAATTTGATTATTTAAAAATGAAATAAATCGATCAGAAAATTCAGGCGCCCGGAAGTTTGTGATTCGTTTGAATTCAGTGTAAGATCCGGTAGAAATAAAGGGTTGTCCATAGAACTGAACTGTAAAATCAGGAGTAATATTCAAACTCAATCGTGTTGTCAAGCTAATTGTTTTCTGATTTATCTTTGCGAAGAGGTATCGCGATTCGAAACCATACTTCTTTTCAGTCACATACTGTAGCATATTTTCATTGGTATTTAACGAGGGAGAAAGACTGATAGAAAGAGCATCGGTTGATTGAAAGGTAACTCTTCCCCATAACTCTTTTGATCGTTGAGCTTTATGATTTCCTTGATAATCCCCCCATCCAAAATTAAATCGAATTCGATGACCTTTATTGGATTGAATATTAATCCAATTTCTCCATCCTCCTGGTAGGAGAAGAGCAGGTCCTCCTCTAAGAATTGAAGTAGAAAGCCAATCTGATTCTCTGTCTATTCCTATGCCGAATCTCCAGTTATTTTTGAACTGGGTATAAAGATTGATATTACCTCCATTAAAAATATTTTCATATCCGAAATTCCATCCTGACATTTGATTTACAGTTAGATAAACGGCGTTGAAGATTGAAAAAGGATTGATAATTCTGTACTGCGCCCATATCCATTGAATGAAGATATCAGCCTGTCTAAGATAACCAACATCATTTAGCTCTAATCCAGGCGATCTCCAATTCGCTCCTATATGAAACACAATAGGCTTACCACCTTGTTTTCCAAAAGCAATCTGTCCACCATGGCCAAAAAGAGAATTTAATTGGGGATCAACAGAGAGATAACTTGCGTCAGGTCTTTGAAAATAGTGGACAGATGACCTTTGAGTTTCTAACAGCGCTTCATTACTACCTTTTATAAGGCTGAATATAGAAGTTATTGAAAAATAATAAGATTTTCTTTTCCATGTATGGAGAAAATCAAATCCTCCAGTATAAGCTTCGTTATGAAGATAGCTTATGTGTTCGACATCAATTTTTCTATTTGTGGCTGTAAACATCCCCCCTATAATTGTCTTTCCTTTATTAATATCCTGCTGGAGGCGTAAAATAAAATAATTGGTAAGTGGCTCTACTATTTCCTTACGCCGTTGTCCCAAATAATCAATCTCTGCATTTTCGATGGAGGTGATACTATCCATAATACCAATAGAAAGGCCGCCAGAAGTTTTACCTGTTAATTTGAGTGCTCCAAGGATAGTTGTGTTTTCAGGTACATCTGCATACTCATTTTTATTTAAATCTGGATTATAGTGAGGAGAACCTCCTATACGTCGTGAATAAAATAGATTATCTTTATGGAAAGGATTGTCTCCAAAAGTGAACTGATAGTCAAAAATATTTTTTCCCTCAACAAAAAAAGGTCTTTTTTCTGGAAAATATGTTTCAAAAACAGTTAGATTCACCACAGAAGGATCTGCTTCAACCTCTCCAAAGTCTGGATTGAATGTAAAGTCTAGAGTCAAATCTTTCGCAACCCCTATTTTTCCATCAAATCCCCCATAAAAATGACTCAATAGACCGGTTGAAAATGGGTTTCCCTTCTCTTCTTTAAATGAGTGGAGCTCGCCGACTGTATAAGGCATAACTTGAATCATCCGTTTAGATTTAACATCTTGAATTCCCCTGAGTTCTCCAAAGAGATGAACCCATCCGGGAGAATTCCTGGAAATAAACTGCCAGCTGGACCTTTCTTCATTGCGGAAAATATTTCTCTGTACCTGAAGTCCCCATATATGATTCTTCTTTTCGCTGAAACGTAGTTGGCTTAAGGGTATTCGCATCTCTGCAATCCATCCTTCAGAATCAATGGTTGTTTTTACAAACCAAATAGGATCCCAACTGGAATCCCAATTATCTCCGTTATTAGTGATAGTTTGGTCTCCCTTAACACCAGCTGCATTAACAGTAAAGGAAAAAGCAGTGCGAAGGTCGTGATGACTGTCAATATTTACCTCAACCCAGTCTCCTTTAAAAATATCGCGACGACACATATGTTTGGCAATCTTTTCAGGTTCAGAGTCATAAGCGCGGATAGCTATATAAAGATTGTTACGATCATAAAGAATTTTAAATGCTGTCTTCTGGGAGGGATATTCCCTCTCGTGGGGCATCCGTTGGATAAAATTTTTACCCCAATCCACTTCATGCCAGCACGGATCATCCATCTTTCCATCAATTGTAGGTGGATTTGGATTGACTGGTTTTGTGGTATAAATTTTTCTTTCTGTTTCCTGAGATAACAAAGGATTAATAAACCACAAAGAAAAAAGAAAAATTAGGACTGCTGAATAGAATTTTGTTTTCAATGTTCCTCCATTCAATGAGCTTAAGAGATCAAAAATTTTTGTGTTATATTATTTTGTGGAAAGACTAGAATAATTGTGGTTTAAAGTTTTATCAGTAAATAATCCTTATAGTCTTGTTCAGTTATAAAGGATATATGAACAAAAGGAATATTTTTTGAAGGACTAAGCCAGTCTTTCTTTGCCGTATAATATTCAGCTTGATCTTTTAGATTGATGATGACCATACATCCAGATTCATGTTTTTTTAGGATAACTGATCTAATATAAAGGTTTTCAAAATTCGATTCTTTTATTTTTGCCTTCAGGCCTTCATCAAATTGTGTCTCTCTAAAAACAATAATAAATTGATCTTTTTTTTGATTTCCATATGTTTCTGTATAAGGTATATCAGTATAACCTGCAAAAAACTTTTCCTTATGTCCCTTCCTAGGTCCAAATGATGCTTCCAAGCCGTTGAGTGTTACTTTGAGGTCTTTCAAAACAGCCTTTGACTTTTTTCCGCCGAATTCTATTTTCTCAATGATAGGAAAATAGCGATTCAAATGATTCCAATGAAATTCTTCTCCTTTAATATTTCGGTAACATTCAATAATAAAGGGAAATTTTCTCTCTTGGTTCAAGTGGTTTGTACCGTCTGTATAGAAAATAAATCTGTATGGACTTTCAATTTTATGCAGTCTTGCATAAAAAGGAAAGGTTGGAAGCTTCTTTTTTTCTCCGGTAATCATGTCATAATAATCGAATTGATTGGCCATTGTTGCCTTATGGCTTTCTACGATGACATGAACATTGTCAAACTTTATGATTTTTTCGATTAAACTAAATCTATAATTCTTTTTTATTTCGGAAATGGTTAGTTTTTTTTCGTTGGGTTGTTGGTCTTTCCTTCTTCCTACTTTTGTATCTTGTTTTTTATCCTTTTTTTTATGGTCAAACACAAAAGGTGATTTAACCTTATTGTATCTAATTTTTTCTGATGTCTTCAATTCTTGATTACGTTGTTTCTGTATCCAATTCTCATAATTATTTCTGGAAAAGCTAGATTGATCCAATGGTTTGTCCCAAACAAATATAGCAGTTAATGCTAAGGAGAAGAGAAAGAAAAATCCGAATTTTATGCTATTTATATGATAATAATTTTTTTTCTTAATAAACATAATATAATCCTTTTATACAACTCATATATTATTTTCCTTTTTTTTTATGACATATTCAGTAGCAAAGGAATTCCAAAGGGTGTCAAGAGATATTTTCTTTTCATTCCTTATAATCATTAGCTTAACGGGTTCGTTTTTAGGAATAGTTTCTAATATTTCTTTTATAGAAGAGGTCGTTTTTATTTTTTGCCCATTTATACTAATAAGAACATCTCCTGACCGCAGCCCAGCAGCATAGGCAGGACTTTCTCTATCTATAGATAGGATTTTCACCTGCCCATCAGGGGGACCGAAGTTAAGAATTCCAAAATAGAGAGGACGTCCTTTCTTTTTTAGTATAGACAGTCCAGCTGTTTCCAAAATTGATTTAAATTCAGCAATAAAATCTTCCCCATATAAATTCTTGTAGATATGAAAATAACTATCTCCTAAAATTTTCTTTATTGTCCCATCCACATCCTTATGTGTATAATAATTATCATTTTCTTTAAAATTGTACTTTTTTATCATTTGTTTCAGGACATAATCAAAACTCTTTTTATTGGATGAAATCTCCCTTATTAGTAAATCAAGGGCAAATGTGACACAGCATCCTTTGCTGTAAGTGAGTGTCATGGCTTCGCGGTCTTTATAATAATCTTGGGATAATTCATTTAGATCATCTGTGCATCTCGGGCTATGAAAAACCTTATTAAATTCTTCGCTGAGAAATTGCAAAAACTCCTTTTCACCTATAAATCCAGAAGACAACATGTTTTTGAGACGATAATAATTCGTTACTCCTTCTGTGAACCAGATAACCGATTTGTTTTCGCCACGATTGAGTACTTGTCCATTCCAGAAATGGAAAATTTCAGCAAAGATATGCGATGCCATTTCTAATTGATGTTTATGATTAAGTATAGGACCGCAGTTTAAATTTACTGAACACTCCAAAGCATTACCATTCATTCTACCAGGATGTTCATAAACAAAATGGATCATAGCGAATAACTTTGGGACTGGAAAGAAATGAAAAATATCAAAAGCAGATTTAAGTCCTTGTTCAATGGCTTGAATTCCTATAGTTTTAAAGTAGGAAACCTCCTTATCTTTGAAAAGTACAGCTGTGTCAACTGATATATCTTCTACTTTGAAAGAATAAATATCGTAGTTGCCAGCACAGACCAGAGCTTCGTTTAGATTCTTTAGAGATGGAGGATCGAGATCGAAAACAAATCGGTCCACCCCCCAGGTAGTGGCAGCAATCCAGTCTAATGGAGGATTGAAATAGATTGTAATCTTGTTAATCTTAATATTGTTCTTTAGGATATATTCTTCGTCGGGATGGATAAATACAGAGGAGGAAGGGAAACAAAGGTGGTTTTCATCACGGAAAGGGAGGCGGACCATATTTAAGCTTGAATAAGGATATTGAGTATTGACGAGATAATTCACCTCGATTTTAGAAGAATTTACAGGGACTTTCCAAAGGAATTCATTAACTCTCTCTATCCCCAAAATTTTTTTTCCTCTGGATATAAAAGATAGTTTAGGAATAAGATTATTTAATTCCTTAACTTGGCCATAATTGTTCGTCATTCTGAGAAATAGAGATCTGGACTGTAACCCAGATATAACCAAATTTATTGAAAAATATTTTGTGCTCTTTCTATCTACTACAATTTTATATTCGAGATGTAATCCTTTTTGGTTTTTTCCTTTGGATAATTCTTCTCCGGATATCTGAAACCCTACATTTATGATGAGGATTAGAAGGAAACAGATTGTTTTTATTTTTTTCACAATGATATTATCCTTTCTCAAGACACTCTTCTAAGACAATTGTACTCTCTTTATTTCTTCTAATTTGTATAAGAGGGAAAGAAAAATAAATCTTTCCAAACCTCTTTTTTGAGCTTCTCCTTATGTAGATAAAAACTTTCACTTATTTTTCTTTGTCCGGGAGAATGAAACTTTCTTTGTTTTTTATCAAAAGGAAAACCCCAACCATAAAACTGAATTCCCAATGAAACAAAATTCATAGCTTCTTGAACATTATATCGGGATTTCATGTAAGGATTATCATTAATATATGCGGACAAATCTTGGAGAAAAGTACTTATTTCTTTTGATTCAAAAATACCTGTTTGGTTGATTAGTATGTGTCTTAACTCATGTTGAAGTTTTGATTTCAGTAGATTGCCATTTATGAGGTATGCTTTCCCGAGGACAAATCTATGTTCTTTTGTTGAAGTGGGAGATTGTGCAAATTTTGTAGGCAAAAAGTTAAAATATATAAGTGCTTTTTCTGCTATGTAGTTAAGTTCTAAAAGGTCTTCATTAGATTTTAATGCATCCTCAGTGATCTTATTCAAATTTATTGAATTGATATTTTTATATAAAGATTGATAGATCTTAGGCCATATTTCTCTGTATACCTTGGAAATAAAAACTAGTTCTTTATAAAATTCTTTATAATGTTCACTGTTATTCTTAAGGATTTGAATTGACTTGAAAGTATTGTTGAGTTGGTTATCGATAATTTTACTGAGCCATGTGTACCACAAATTAGAAAACTCAGAATGTCCTTTTAATGTATAAACACTTACATAATATCTTTTTTGTAATGAAGAAAATGACTCTCCTTCCACCCAACCTTTAGAAAACTGGTTAAAAGAAGGAATTATTAAATCTGTTTTTAAAAGAACAAAGTAGGGAAATTTGATAGCTTCAGAAATCACATACACAACTTTGAATTTTTTATTATATTCTTTTTGGAATTTGTATTCTTGTATTTGTAGGTACTGTTTTCCATACAGGTAAGTTAAAAATATACTGATTATAGATGCAATAGTATAGAAAATGACAGATTTTTTCTTTTTTAACATAGCCAAATATCACTTTGATTTAAATGAATAGATATCATCATAAAATACAAGAATTATAAAATTTTTCATTGAATATATTTATTAATGATTTCTTGAATAGAAGAATCACTCAATAATATTTCGTTGGATTTATTGGTATAAATCCAATCCTCCCATAATTCCGTCAGGTTTCTACCACTGATTCTTTCTATACAATGGATAAAATCTTGATTGCTTACCAGCTTATCTGCATAATTAGAATAAAGAGAAGAGATAATTCTGTTAAAAATAGTCTCACCAAGTATGACGTCTAGTAAATAATATACCCAAGCTCCTTTATGATAATTCATAACATGAACATCATTTTCATTTCCCTTTTCTGTGTAATTGGCTAGCGTTAATTCTTGAGTTTCGGGATGTTTTTTCATATACCCAATAAATATATCTCTCCTTCTTGACATGCCATTTTTCACCATATCTTCATCGCCTAAGGCATTAAAAACTCGATACTGAAGGTAAGAAGCCTGGCCTTCATTAATCCATCGATGTCTTTCTAGTGTGTTTGGTCCCCAAGAATGGGAAATTTCGTGGGCATATCCAGAGAATGCCCGGACCACAATCTTTCCAGATTGAATAGCTCCCGTCACATCATTTTGACCTCCATCCCACCCAGGAGTTTGAATCACGGTAAAGCTCTTGGTGTTTCTTAAAGGACCAAACCATCTAGAATAAACATTAAAAGCTTTTTGTTGAAATTCAAAAGCCTTTTTTCCTGTGTCCAAGTCTTCAGGAAAACAAAACATTTTGAATCCTGACTGAGGATCATTCAAGTATACATACTTCGCTACCATTATATCTATTCGCCAAGCTCCCAAAATGTTCTCATAAGTGTAAGAAACTTTATTTTTTGATTTATTTTTATCCACCAACCGGCCTATATTGGCTACTACATAATTCTTGGGGACAATAATTTTTATTCGGTAGTCAAAAGGATTCCCCGTCCAGAAATGTTCGAATGTCTGTCTTCTGTTTTTATAATTGGGATAGCAAATCATGGGATAAGCACTTGTTTCTGTCCGAATGTAACTGAATTCTGGATTAATGCTGTCTCTGACATATCCATCTTTATTGTGACTTTCATCAATGGTTCCGCTATATTTAATGAAATAATTTCTCTCTGTTTTTGGGTCCATTTTCTTATTTAAATCTATTTGAACATAATTCACTGTATAAGAAGGATCATCAGGGAAAGCGACAACCTTTTGGGTATAATCCAAGGATTTTCCTTGCTGAGAGGTTACTTGTTCAACTTTCAAGTCCTTATAAAGAATGATAGGGAGTACCTTTGTGCTTTCTTTTCCTATATTATTGACCAATACATATCATTCGGAATAAACAAGGCCTTTGCTTAAGTCGAGCTTATACTCCAAATCATACTTATTTGCTAATAATGGAGAAACGGGAAGTTCCTCATTGGTTTCTGAAATTTGTTGGGAGCTTGAAGGGAGTACGAGGAAAAGGACCATTAAAATAAATGAGAAAAAAGAAACAGCTTTTTTTTGTAGATTTTTTTCTTTCATTAAAACCTCCTGTTTTGTTTGACTTGATATTTTCAATATTCCTTTTTTCTGTCGTCCATAATTATGATTTGATACTTATTTTTTAAATTATTGGAAAATGTCAGGGAGAATTTATTATTCTATGACTGACAGGATAACGCAAAATGGATATTTATTGTTACGCCACATTGTTTGTCAATTCTTCACGAAAATTCGGACTTTCAGGGAAACTACCCTTGTGTTCCGCTATAATAGATAATAATAATTTAATTGTTTATATCAGCAAGAAGGATCTTCTGAAAGTAGATGAAAATAAAATCCATATGCCCAGCTGATCGTTTTAATCAAATTTTATACATCCTTAAAATATCACACTCTTAAACTTATTACTTTAGGGCTATCACTACCCAAACCATTCTGATATGCTTTTACAAGATAATTAAGTCCACGCTCAGAATCTCTTATCAAAGGAAGGCTTCTTCTTTTTCTTTCTTTATTTATCAAACTTAATCCATAAATATCACCAGCTACAGGATCAGTACTCATGATTAATCTTCCTTCCTCCCAAGTGTATTCAGACCCATGATCAACAGGACCTTTATCAAAAACTCCCTTGATTCCATCGATTATGTGAAGAATAGACTTTTCTTTTAACCATTTTGTATTATAAATTCCAGGAATTGCCTGTAAATATCCTCCAGAATGAAATCGAGGAGTGTTGTTTGTGGCTCCAAATGATAAATTTTTCAGAGATAAAGTAACTCCAGCTATAGAGTGGTGTTTTAGTGTGGGAATATTGATTATTTTCGTCACCATTCTGGTAACAATTTTTGAGAAATAAGATCTTTGAGGATTCCAGAAAACTTCAGACTCAGCGTACCAACCTTTTTTTTCTTCATCGACACAAGAATGATAATAATAATGATTTCTGTCATAACCCATTCCCTGTGTATCCGAAGTTAACCATCTTATTTCTGATGGATCGTTCTGTAAATTGTAACCCACATTTTGAAGTCCATAAATATTTTTAAATCTGTCCCATACTATAATTTGATTTTTTTGTAAACCAAAATCAAGTAGAGAATCAATAACAACATCAATCAGGGCTTTATGAGTAAAACACTGTAGATGGTTGGTGTTAATCTTGATGCCTATAATATCTTTTTTGTTTAAAAATGAGCTCCTAGCTTCATTAATATCTTCTGTTCCTGTTAGGGCAAAAAAACCTTTTTTAAACATTTTATAAAAATCATTTTTCTTTGGATTCCTTTTCATTATTTCAATCACTTTTCCTTTTAAATGATTTAATAATTCAAATTCACTAAAATAATTCAAGGCAGAACGCATCTCGATAGGTAATAATCCCGCGTATCTAAAAAATTGTCTTCTTTTCATTAAAAATCCTCTTATCTATTTTTCATTCTCAGGTTGCAAAATATAGAGTAAGTCCTCAAAATATTGGTTTATTTTTTCTTCAACTGTAAGTCTTTTCCTTCCAATTTCAAGGGGAAGTCCCAAGGCATTTCTATATATATCTCCGGCTTGCCAGCTAATATGTACTTTGGTCTCATTTTCATTGACTGATAAAATAATTATCCGAACATAAATAGCATACGATTTTTCCTTGAATCTAAAATTGTAAGGTCTTGTTTGAATGAAACCACTATCCTTGTCAATAATTCTGAACTGCCATGAATGTTTAATCAGTAGCTCGATTGAAGCTGTGAAAACACTATTAAAATCATACTTAATAATTCTGTTTTCAACAGGATTCATATCTAGTGAATAAAGAAAGTTGAAAGACATAGTAAGTATTAAAACAAAAAAGACAGATATATATCCTTTCATATAATCCCTCCTATCTATAGTATTCTATGCGTTTTTTATTTATTCTCTTTGAGTAATTCATAATTATGATTTGATGCTATTATTTTCTGATTGCTTCTTTAGGCTTTTTTTTATGATGACCTTCAGGCAAAAGATGAGGGGAGGTGCAGCTGTGCTGATCTACAGCCCATTCAATTAAATAGAGGGCAGCCGGAAGATTCTCCTGAAAAATGAGAATGATATCTTGCTCGCTGTTAAAAAAACCGCCTGACAATATGTTTTTAGGTGGAAGCTCTATAGTGAAAGAGGGGATTCCAAATACTCCCAAGCTCCAGTCTGTAATATCTCCGTTGGTTACACAATATGAATTCATGGTTCCAAATTCATATATTGTTCCGTTGACTTTTTCTATAAGTTTTGACATCTGTTCAGCTAAGTTTTTTCCAATATCATATAAAGGAGAAAGCGCATCCGTATAACCCCAGGGATAAAGTATGAATTGGGCGTAGCTGTGATAGGAAACTAGAGCTCTGAAGTTCTTTCCAAGCATAAACTCCCTAACAGCTTGTGTCTCCGGTTCTGAAAAAGAGGAAGGGCCTCTGTATAAGTTAGAATAGGGATCTGGGCTAGATCCTATGTCGTCATAACCCCATTTGTATCCATAGTTTCTGTTAAGATCAACTCCATAGGATCCGTCTTCATTATTTCGCCTATTTTTTCTCCAGTATCTATAATAATATATACTGTAGACTAATCCATCTGGATTAACCAGCGGCACAATCCAGATTTCGCTTTTGTCCACCAGGTTTTTAATTTTCGGATCTGACGAATAATTTTCTAAAAGATGTTTTCCTATTAAGTAAGGTACTTCCACTGAAATCCATTCTCTTGCGTGATGTCCACCAAGAAAAATGATTTGAGCTTCATTTTCTTCTTGATTCACATAGTCGCTTATTTTTAAAGCATAAATACAGCGATTCTCATGTGAATAACCTATGGTTTCGACCTTAGCTAAATGAGGATATGAGCTCTCTAGAAGAAACAGATCATTTTCAAGCTCCAAATAGGAGTGATAAGCTCCATTAATACCTCCTGAGGTACTGCTGTCTCCTTCAGTGGAGGAGGTCAGATTAATGGTTGTAAATGAATAGATGATTCCAGCATCATCTAATTTATTAAGATCTTTGGCCCCGGCTGCAATGAAAATTTGGTCATCCTTTTGTAGTAAGACATCCAAATTCATTTTTATTATGGCTTTATTGTTTTTGGGGTTTTTCATAATTCTTATGATTTCTCTATTCCCTGAGTGTTGAGCTGATGAATATGATATTGTTAATAAAACTAAAAGAAAAAATATTATGTTTTTCTTCATTATCTTAGCTCCTTTAAGTTTTCACTTATTTCTTTTCACTTCTATACCCTATGGTTATCTCAATACGTTGTCCATCCAAAGGGCTCTCTGACCCGTTCTCAAAACCTAATGCGGCTCCGGCATTAATAAAAAAATCATCCAATACCAGACCAGTACCGAAGGTTATGTAAAAGTAATGAGAGTCGGGATTTTTCATTGGCTGAGGATCATAATGAAATCCTAACCAAATTGGGATATTAAGAAGAGGTCCAGAGACCTGCGGGCGACACATGTATTCGAAGCCCCCTCCAATTGTTAGAATATTCTTAAAGTCCCTAGGCCTTGCCTCTCCAAAAAGAGTAACTTTATATGAAGCCCAGTTGAAAAAAGTGGTATCTACAGCAGCCCTAAATTTTTCCGAAAAATTATAGTTAATACCAGCACCTAATATCCAAGGCTGCTTGAATGTAGAAGCTTCTCTGGAACTGATTATGATATCTGTTTCAGTGATCATGCTCTTGTAACGAAGAAAACTTTCACTATCACTTATTTTCTCATAAGGGGTTCTGAATACAGCAGCAGCTTGTAACCTTGAAGTTATTCTAACAGTAACGCCCCCGTTAAAATAAAAGCCTTGCAGATTGTGAGATTTGTTATCTGAAATTATTACCGCACCTCCGAAATATTCCTCCTCTATTTTTTTACTAATATTTCCTGTTACATAGTTAATCGCAAGTCCAATTGATACATGTTTTCCCAGATTTCTGGACAAAGCAAAGTTTATATTTCTCAGCAGGCCATTCTGTTCAAATTCGACAGGATAGTTATTTGTATAGCCTTCAAAAGAAATAGAAGGGCGGGCATAATTTTCTAAAATAGAAGTGCTTAAGGCAAAATTCCAATCTTTGAGACGCATAGATAATCCACCAAAATCAAGAGAAGGAAGCATAAGAGAGGAGTTATTTTCTTTATGAACAGGACCAGTGTTAACTATTGAATATTTAAAAAAAGCAGCTCTGCTCAGCGATCCGTTTATTACAGCTGTATATTGAGGGAGTTGGCTAAGTTGAGAAGGATTGGTAAGGGCTGCAGAAAGGTCAAATGAGTGAGCATAATGAGCTGCTCCCATACTTAATGAAGCACCTGTTAACAGCCCAAATACATTCCATGTCCTAAAAGGGGCTTCATCTTCATACTGTCCCATAACAAGCTGTGCCTGAGCTTTAATAGGATTGAGAAGAAAGAAACATATAAGGAGTACATATGATATTTTTAGAGGTGTTCTAATAAATTTTTGCATTAGGTTTTTTCCTTTCATTAATACCTCCTGTCTTGTTTGACTTGATATTCTCAATATTCCTTTTTTTTGTCGTCCATAATTATGATTTGATACTTGTTTTCAAAAAGATTTTTTAATACTCTTTATTTTTAGTCAGGTGAATTTTTTATGTATTAAAATGACTTAAAGAATGGGATATCCTTTTAATACGAGGAATGTTATTAGTAATAAAATTATTTTGAATTGGTAGTTTATTTACTTTGATTGTACCTGAAAGTATCCTTCTCGGTAAAACACTTTATAATTGTTGCCTTTGACTTCCACCTCAATGTTTTTAAACTGGTCATCAGCGAGGTCGTGAGTGGGGGAATAATACAAGAGATAGCATTTATCGGCAATGTCTGAAGCTGTCTTGAGGGCTGAGGCCGGATTCTGTGCGGTGTTCACAATCCCTCCTGTTGACTGGGCGAGTTCAGAGAAGATTCGGTACAGATCTTCGGACTGCTCTCTCATCACAACACCAGGAATATCCTCGGGTGATTTGTTAAAAAACATCAGGTTCAGCATCAAAGAGGAATCTGCAAAGACTTGTTTCATCCGGTCGATATTGATATTCAAGTCTCGATGGTACACCTGGAAAAGGTCCTGAAGCTGATTCAGCAGTGCCACATTAGCCTGATTGTTGCTGATCAGCCGGTTCATAGTGGAAGGATTGAGCTCCGGGCGAAATTCCCTCTGGTAAAAAAGAAATACGATCTTTTGACCGGAAAGAGATTTGAGATGGGAGGCAAAAGCCAAAAAATTCTCTTCATCCACGATCCTCATGGATTCTAGTTTTTCTAAAGTCTCACGGTAGTTGGGCAGCAGATGAATCAGGTCATCGGGGCCCATGCTGTCAGCACTGCTGGTGTCAATGCTGGTCTGATACATGGTTTGCTGTCCTCCGGTCATGCTGGATACTGTGCTGACAATTCGTTTAAGGTCTATGATAGCGGAATTGTATTCTGAGGAGCCGAACTGAGTGTCTTTTCTGATAACTTTAGTTATATCCTGAACCAAATCTTCACGTGATTTTATTTCTAGAGCTTTTGGGGAAAGAGTGTATTGTTTTAAAGGAGTGACAAGAAGGATACTGTCTCCGGGACGGAAGATGTTGTTGAAAAAATAATCCATTCCTTCTCTGATTCGAGGGCTGTATTCTGTCATCTGGAACAGAAAACAGAACTGACGGCCCAATTCAGGCTGGATCTGATGTTTGAGGTCCTGCCGGATGATTTGGGCTTTTTCAGTTAGATATAAGGCACTTGGTTTCTGAAGAACGCCGTTTTCATATATTTCAAAGTCATCCATAGTGAGGGTATCCACGAATTGATTTCCTTCAAAAACTCTCACTGGAATTTCGATATTCACCACTGAGACTTTATGATTTTCCTGAGCGAAGAAAATATTAGCGGCCAAAAAAACAGATGCGAAACACATTAAAATTTTTTTAGACATGTGAAAACCTCCTTTTTGGATTATAGTACAATACCAATCCCTCTCAATCCTTTATTCTTAATGGGATATATTTATATTGTTGATTGAGTTAAGAGCGGTTTTTATACCATTTGGATTCAAAGGGACCGGTCTTAAAAGATCCTCATAATTTTGTTGCTGTTTTAGGGCAGTTGTCTGCTTTTTAGGATACAAGGCCGATTAGGTAAAGAAAGAATCAAAAAGTCATAAAGGAGAAAGTGATGCTCAGAATGAATAGATAAACTTGGTATAAATGGCCTGGTCATCCAGACCCATTTCTCCAAAACCAGCCAGACCTCTTAGATAAACCAGGTTCAGTGTTCCGCCCGACGGAATGATTTTCCACTGATAATTCAAATACAAATTAAATTTTTGGGCTGCGGAGTTGTGCTGAAAAAATACCCGGAAGGTCTTGTTGCGATCTATGTCATAAGTTCCTTCCAAGATGTAGATCCGAGAGCTGATGAAAGAAGGCGGAACGTCATATCTGTACTTGATCCAACTGGCTTTTATTCCTATATGGAATTTATTTGAGAGGATAAAGTCTTTATAAGCGTCATAGTATTCATAGTCCTGACCGAAAAAATTCCCCATCCCCACAGAAAGCGAGAAGGTGTTTCCTTTTCCCTTATAAAACCCGGAGGTGATTCGAGTGAGAACATTGTGGTATTCCCTGCTTCCCACATACAGCTTGTATTTTCGTCCCACCGTGGGATTGAGCAGGTTAAAGACATAGTCGGGATCAAAGAAAGGGAGGGGACCTAGAGAAGATCTGTAGGCATCCCAAACTTCTGTATCGATTCCTTCATGAGGTTCAACAATTCCTTCCGGGAAAAGTGTGTTGAATTTGTAATCTCTGGTATGAAGCAGAGTTAATTTCCAGAAGTTCTGAAAGTGAAGGGTGATGGACTGATCTATCTGCCAGCTTCGAAGAGTCCCTTCAGTGCTCCAGTAGATGTCATAATAAGAATCATATTCAATGTTTTCCATTCCTATATGATTGAATTTAAACAGCTTGTTTAAGGCCACTTCGATTTCCTGTCGATCGTCATCCAGGATATAGCCGACTTGGTTGGTGTTCTCCCAGAAATGTTTGTCTATTTTTCTCAAACCCAGATGAAGATAAAAGGAAGGAAGGTCAAAGTGAATTTTCACCAAGGAAGCGGTGTTGTCCTCAGAAAAGTCACCGTAACTCAGAAAAAACTGACCCGCTAATTTGATTTGTCTGGTAAGACCCCAGTCCGCACTCACAGCCGCAGCTCCTGTGGTTTGGTTTTCCAAAAATTTATTGGAAGCGGTAAGAGCCAGGGAGAAAGATTTGAAGGGCTGTGTTTTCATCTTTAGGTAAGAATAATTGGAGGTGGGTGTTTCTGATTGTTTTTTGGTCTGAGTGGTGATCCCAGAAAACTCCAGCCCAACGGTTTTTCCTTGAAATCTTAATCCGCCGTAAATATCTGGGATGCGTATTGAGTAAAACAGGTTGAAATCAGGATCAAAGGGCTGGGTGTCTTTAAAAAAGAAGGGTCTTTTATCCTGAAGATAAAGTTCAAACATAGTGAGGTTGAATTGTTCATCTACAGGCTCCATTGTAGCAAAATCAGGATTTACGGTCACAGAGCCTGAGACGTTTGTATGGGGAGAATACGAGGCATTGATTCCAGCTCCTTTCAATCCTGTCCCTTCATCTGTCCTAAATCCCGGGAGCACATGGGCATTGAATCGGAAAGCTTGGCGTCTGGCAATGAGCTCAATGTTTTTTACCAGATGAGGTTCGTCTAAATTAAAGATAGGATCCAGTGGTCCTGACCAGAGGAGGCTGTCCAAGCGGGGAACTACCCGCGATATGCTTATCCCCAGACTTTTGTCCACCTCTTCTTTATATTGAAGCTCTCTTAAATCAATCGCGATTTCAGCATTCCAGCCTTTTTCAGTTAGGGTCGCTTCTGAGGTCCAGGTGCCGTCCCATTTAGGATCAATCACAGATCCGTCCTTGGAAACTCTTGCGTCTAATAAAGCTCCTCTTATATTGGTCCCGAATAAATAATAGTATTTTTGATCATGCATGGATTCCAGAAGAATATAAACCGAGTCATCAGTTCTCAGATCTCCATCTTTTATGGTCATCTCTCCTCTGATCAAGCTGGGATCTGAATCAAAACAATTAAATCCTATATAAAGATTGGAGGCATCATAAAGGATTTTGATTGATGTCTCAACTTGAGAAGAATCAGTCCTGTCTGACTGAAGATAAAGAAGGCTATTAGCTTCTGGAGAGCTCTTCCAGACATGTTCTTCCAGTTTTCCATCAAGAATTATAGGTTGTAAGGTTTTTAAGACTGGACTTTCCTTTTTTTCTTCTGAAAAAACTGTCAAAACAGAGGTTATAGCGAGAAGAGGGAAAATCAAAAATCTTTTTCTCATTTTAATCTCCTTTTAATTGTTTAAAGTGGTTTTTATATATTTTAATTCTAGTTTTTTTATGAACTGGATAGTTTTTTTTGAAAACTCAGGAGTCCTCAATTTTTTAGATGCGGATTGGTATAGCAGAATAAAAGTCTCCTTTTTAAATTCACTTTCAGTTAGAGCTGCATATCCGGGAGTATTGAAAAGGCACTCCCATTGATATTTTGAAGGGTGTTTATCCTGTTCGAGGATTGAAACTAAGGACCAAAATTTATCTAGACCAGAGAAGTCAAACTTTTTATCTGAAAATGGTTCTTGAGAAAAGCAGGTTTGTATCAATACAAAAAACATAAAGGGTAGAAATGATAACTTTTTCATGATTTTCTCCTTTTTTATCCCGTTATTATAGTTATTAAAAAAAACGGTCTGGTTGTTTTATGCTTTATTCAAATGAGTTAAATTAGTGACCAAACTTACTTAAATATACCCTGATAAATCAATTTTTCTTGAGAGCTCATATTTGGAGATATCGAGACTCCGACTTTGATTTTTCCACTGATTTGTTGATCAACGGTTACTTTGGGATTTTCTATTTTAATATCCAGCCCGCACTTGTTTAAATAATAATTAAGGGGAATGATTTCGGTTCCAGTCAAATACCTTTTAAAAAATTCGCTAAAGTCAGAATTTGTGATTTTACTGACAATTTTTAGGATATCGTCACAGGTATATTTTTGCTGGGAATCAGCATATTCTTTGTACATTAGTTTCATCAAATTATCTAGGCTTTTTTTATTATTAGTCATACTTCTAATCTCAATATCCATAACCAAAGCAACGACACAGCCCCCTCCATATATCAAACTGGCATTTTTTCTTTTGGTTTTGTTTAATCCTGAATCTCTTATAGAAGCTGATCCGGCATACGTAAAATACCTGCTGAATATATTTTCCAGACTGTTCAGTAATTTTCTTTCATTAATTATTCCTAGTCTTGAGGAAATGATATATGAGTAGTATTCGGTAAAACCTTCACTGAACCAGTATTCCTTTACATCCTGATACTCTATTGCTCTGCCATTCCAAACATGAAAGAGTTCATGAGCAATAAGATGGATCCACCCAAGATTTTTTTCTGTAGGCATTTCCCTGAAAAGAATACTAATGCTTTTGCCGAAGACCCCACCCCCGCCGTTTTTATTAGTATTCATAACCAAAAGGATTCTGTCTTGAGGAACTCCTCCAAAAAGATTTCTAAAATATTTTATATATTCACAAATCATGTTTTTTATAAAGGGAATTGTTTTTTGTAAATCTTTTCCTGAAGCCAAAAGGACTTCCATTCCTTTTTTCTTGATTAAAGTTTCTTGATGACTTCCTATCAGCAGAAAAGCATCTGTCAATTCATTTATGCTTTTAACTATAAAAGTGTTTTGCTTTCCCTTCCTTTTCTCCCAGGGAGATGAAACGAACCATCCTGGGGGAGAGCAAAATTCACCTCAATATCTCTTATATCTTCTGTTAGAATAAAAAAGGCTCTTCCGGTCCAGAACAAACAGTCATCTCTTATATAGGGAGCTTCATCAGGACCATACGGCCATTGTATTTTGTCATGATCAAGAGAAACTTGGTATTCAATGGTAATTTGTCTTCCAGAGTGTAACTTCAACTCCCAAATTCCATCTCCTTTATAGCTCCATGGAATTTCCTTCCCAGATATTTCCTTTACGGTTAAGTTTCGAATGTAGTAAGCGTAACCATCCTTTAAGTGATGAGATCCACTGTTATCCATAAAAAGAGTATTATTGTAAAGAGTAATCTCACCTTGGACATATGCAGTCCGCTTTTGATTTTCTTTGACAGTAATGTTGTATTTGTTTTTCCCAAATAGCTCAGAAGAAAAGACCATAATTATCAAAAAAGACAAAAATACTATGAATATTTTTCTCATACTTAAACCGTTCCTTATATTTATTCCATTTTTCTCTTATTGGGATTGGCCTAAATCACTTGTTAGGAATATTATGAATGCATTAATATTTTGGTAATGAATTTCATAAAGTTATTCTTATAACTAATTGATTCTTTATTCTTTAAGTATTTCTTAATTAAGGAAATCATTTTATTCATATTTAAGGGAATTGATCGGATTAGCCTTGGCAGCTTTTATCAACTGAAAGCTGACTGTAGCAAGAGCTACTGAGAAGCCGATCAATGCAGAAAGGAGGAAAATGTCCACACCTATGGATACCCTATATGCAAAATCCTGTAACCATCTCTTCATAACAAAATAGGCCACAGGCCATGCAAGGATGTTGGCGATTAAAATCCATTTGGCAAACTCTTTTGTAATGAGTATAAATATTTCTGAAACCGATGCTCCAAGGACTTTTCGGATGCCAATCTCTTTTGTTCGCTGCTCTGCTGAAAAAGAAGTAAGGCCGATTAAGCCAAGGCAGGCTATAAAAAGAGCCAGTATCGTAAATATCCCGATAACTCGACCTTCTTTCCTATCATCCCGGTAAAGTCTGTTAAAGTCTTTATCCAGAAACGAATATTCAAATGGAAACGCCGGTGAAAACTGACGCCATTTCGATTCCAAAAAAGAAAGCATTTTGGGGATATTTCCAGAAGCAATCCGAACAGAAAGAAAACGAAAATTAGAGGGACGGATGTGGAAAATTGCAGGCTCAATACTCACATGGAGTGAGGTAATATGAAAATCGTTCACTACTCCCACAACCCGTCCCTTCTTGACAATCGCATCCTTCCGCCTTAAATCAGAAGGCCATGTAATTTGTTTGTTTATACCTGAGTTCCAGCTCATTTTCCTAACAGCTGTTTCATTGAGTATAAAGGCGCTCTCCTTGTCAGTCACAAAATCCTTAGAAAAACCTCGTCCCCTCGCCATTTCGATTCCAAAGGTTTCAAAAAAATCATGATCTACGAAAAATGTATTTATATTGGCATGTTGATTATCTGGAAGATCCTCCATGCGATAGGCAATGTTGCTAACCGGTCTTCCCGGTACACTGGAAGAGGCTGTCACAGCTAATATGGATGGATTTTTCAACAGATCTCCTTTGACTACTTCATAATCTTGTTTGACCTCTGGATCATGCATGGGGATGATAACCACATGTTCCTTTCTGAAGCCCAAATTCTGATTACGCATAAAATTGAGCTGTCTTCGAATGATAATTGTTCCAATGATCAAGGCGATACTTATAACAAATTGTGATATAACAAGGATCCGTCTAAAAGAACCGCTCCTGCCCCCGCTTCCCCATTTTCCCTTCAATGTCCTTATAGGCTCAAAGGATGATAAAAATAGGGATGGATACAGACCTCCAAGAATACCAACCAATATGACTATTCCTCCCAATCCAATTAACATAACCGTACTATAAAGGGAACCAAAATAAAGATCTTTTCCCGTCAAAGAATTAAAAAAAGGCAGTAATCCTCTGACCATTATTATAGCAAGGATAAAGCTTAAAAAAGAAAAAATAACTGTCTCCCCTAGAAATTGTCTGACAAGCTGAAATCGTGTAGCACCCAGGGTTTTCCTCATACCTACCTCTTGAGCTCTTTTTGAAGAGCGGGCAGTTGAAAGGTTTATGAAATTAAAAGCAGCAATAATTAGAATAAAGAGTGCTATAGCAGAATATGAATATATTAATGACACGCTACTGTTTGCTTCTAATTCTCCTTCCAGATGGGAATGAAGGTGAATACTCTTAAGAGGTTGCAATTTGAGTGTCCTTAAGGAGGTCGCTTTCTCTCCATAATGGTCTTTCACTACCTCGCGAAATTTGTTTTCTAAGTCTAGGGGTTCAGCATTTTCTTGGAGCAAAACATAAGAATAGAAAGACAAATAACCGGGATGCTGAAGTAAACGTTTACCATAAAGATAGGATAAAGTCTCCAGTGAAGCCAAAAAATCAAAATGAAAATGTGAATTTTGAGGAACATTTTCCATTACGGCATCGATTCGAAAATTGTGTTCATTGTCTATTTTTAAGATTTCTCCAATGGGGTTACTATCATCAAAATACTTTTTTGCCATGCTTTCTGTTAGAACAACTGAAAAAGGGTTCTCCAATACTGTAGAAGGATTTCCCTGCAGGATAGGGAGAGTGAAAACCCTAAAAACAGACGGATCTGCAAAAAAAAAGCGGTCTTCAAAAAACTTTCTTTCTTCATGCTCAATCAATACCTTTCTATGAGAATAAAATCGGGCTGCTTCTTTTACTTCCGGAAAAGCATTATTAAATAATGGGGCAATAGGGGCTCCTAAACGAACATATTGACGCCCTTCGGTCGAAGATTGACTGGAAGCTATCATACGATAAATATTGTCTGACTGCGAATGGTAACAATCATAGTTCAACTCATCAAAGATAAATAACAATATCAGTACACAACAAACCATTCCAATAGCTAATCCGATGATATTTATGGAAGAATATCCCTTGTATTTTAGAATATTCCGGAATGCTGTTTTTAAATAATTCAGAAACATAAATACTTCTCCTTACTTAAAGGATGCAGGGAAGGAACAAATAGTTCGGTTTTTAGATCGGAATTTCCTTGCTTCCTAAAATTAGAAGATAAAATTAATTCAAACTTACATCCTGATTTAAACATATTAATTCCTTTAAAAATGACTTTAAGGAAGTTGATTTTTTATAGCTGCTTCTAGATTCCTTGGGAGTAACTCCAAATATTCTATTAAACTGAGCTGTTCAATCTTTCCCAGAGTATGAACGGGGATGTTGTTTTTTGAAGTCATGTTTAGAATCATAGAGGTCTCTTTTTCTGAAAAATATCCTCTGAATTCTTCCCATTTGAAAATGTATTTATTGACAGGGCAGATTGACTGGCATTCTAGGCATCCCACTATGCAATGATGAAAATCAGATTTGATCCACTTCGGAAATGGATTCGCTCTTTCATTATGAAAAGTCAAGCAGTTCTCAGCTTTTACAGGAAATCTTCCTGGCATGATAGCTCCGGTTGGACAATTCTTGATGCACGCTGAACAGTTGTTGCATATGTCCA
>Ga0180433_10002810_pt1 | contig 26322 bp, 18 predicted proteins | sample SS_ome_8_FD_132980 | JGI IMG/M metagenome (GOLD analysis project Ga0180433, IMG submission 132980) | Hypersaline lake sediment archaeal communities from the Salton Sea, California, USA - SS_1_D_1 metaG | ecosystem: Environmental > Aquatic > Non-marine Saline and Alkaline > Hypersaline >... | reverse complement strand
TCGTCAGGCCCAACAAATACGGCACCGAAACCTACCTGGCCGACCACTGGCCCGACCAGGCTTCCGGCTGGCTTCCCTGTAATGACCATCCGTCAGACAAGGCCACCTGTGAATTCCTGGTCACCGCCCCCGCTCGATATCAGGTGGTGGCCACCGGCATTCTGAGGGAAACCCGCGACCTGCCCGGCGGTTTTCGTCTGACCCACTGGCGGGAAGAGGCCCCGGTGGCCACCAAGGTGATGATGATCGCGGTTTCCCGTTTTGCCGTCCAATATCAGCTGACCGACACCGGGATCCCGGTGCAGACCTGGGTTTATACCGAGGACCGGCAACCGGGTTTCCAGGCTTTCCAGGTGGTGCCGGAAGTACTGAATTTCTTTACCCGTCTGATCGGTCCCTATTCCTATGCCAAGATTGCCAGCGTGCAGGGCCCCACCTTGTACGGCGGACTGGAGAATGCCGGGGCGGTGACCTACCATGAACGGGCCCTGGAAAACCCTCCCCTGGTCAACCTGATTGCCCACGAGATGGCCCATCAATGGTTCGGAGATTCGGTCACCGAAGCGAGCTGGGACCATGTCTGGCTCAGCGAGGGATTTGCCACCTATTTCACTACCCTCTTCCAGGAATTTGCCCGAAATCCCCGGGAACTGCCCCGGCGGATGGCCGCCGCGCGGGATCGGGTGATCCGTTTTTACCGCCGCCATCCGGACCGATCGGTGGTGGACCCGGGTCTGACGGATATTCATCAGATCCTCAGCGCCAATACCTACCAGAAGGGAGCCTGGGTGCTGCATATGCTGAGGGTCAAGCTGGGAGATGAGACCTTCTTCAAGGGGATCCGCCGGTATTACCGGTTGTACCAGAACCGGAACGCATGGACCCGCGATTTTCAAAAGGCCATGGAAGCCGTTTCTGAAGAGGACCTGGGAGATTTTTTCCGGCAATGGATCTTTTCCCCGGGGATCCCGGAACTTTCCGGAGACTGGCGGTTTGACTCCCGCCGGGAAAGGCTGCGAATCCGGCTGGACCAGCGGCAATCCGCAGGGACGGTTTTTGATTTCCCCCTGGAGATCGCGCTGTATTTCCCGGACCGCCCCGTGCCCGATATCCGGGAACTTTACATCCGCGAGAGGAGAAACCGGCTGGTGTTGCCCTGTCCCCGGTCACCCGTCCGGGTGGAACTGGATCCCAACGTCCGGGTGCTGATGATCGCGGATTTTAAAAACTAAAGATTACTCAGTCCTTTCAGATCCAGCTGTTGGACGATATTGACGATCTCCTGCCGGTCATCGATCGGGTCGGCTTCCAGGATGACCAGGATACTGTTCCCCAAAAAGACCACCAGCCTTGCGTCCTTGTCCTCGTATTCGTATTCCAGTACCGATACAAAACCATTGACATCCAGCTTCTTGACGTATTTTTCTGAAGAGTCGATCTCGAAATTCTTCATCATCTCCAGGCTCTGCTTGACCATGGGGTAATAGGTGTAATCCGCGATCTTGACCTCCAGGCTTTTTTCGCCGGCCTGGTAGTCGCGGGAGGCCTCGGAGGCCTTGAATTCTCCCATGGAGATATTCTGGCCCTCTGCTTCTCCGGTGGCTTCCCATCCGTCCAGATCGATCAGATAAGTGGCCAGTTTTCGAAAATCCACCGGGTCCCTGGTTTCATCGCCCAGCAGGGGCAGGACCAGGACCAGGCACAGGATGGTGATGATGACGGGGTGCATCGATTTTTCCATGATTCCTCCTCAATGACGCTAGATGAAAAACAATATAACGAATTTTTTCCCAAAAAGCAACCAAAACCGCCCGAACCGGGTATAATAGAACCATTCCGCCCTTTCAGCCTGGAGTAAAGATGAACGGAAAAAAATGGATCGTTTTTTTGGCCACTCTCTCCCTGGGGCTGCACTTTCTGGTATTCGTCTATGACTGGATGAATCGGACTGATTTGCTGCCCTACGGTTTTTGGTATACGGTGGACCTGGGGGAGCAGAGGATCGAAGGCCGCATCCGATCCGTAACCGGTTACCAGGTAAAAACGAACATCCTGGCCCGCATCCCGAAATCACTTCCCCTTCGATCCGTTGCCTTTCACACCCGCATATTCAGCGGTCAGACCCGCAGATGTCTCTATTACATCGGCCAGCCGGAGGGCGCCCGGCTGTTTCAGGATGGCCGGCAGATCAACCGGCGGGACCTGGGCTCCTATCAGCCGATGGTACTGAAAAGAGGACTGAACGATCTTACCCTGGAATACCCAACCCCCCCTCTGAATCCGGAGGAATTCCGTTTCTATCTGCTGAAAAAAGACACGCGGCTCTCCAACCGGTTCCCCTCGCATTACTACCATATTCCCGGCCGGTCCCTGGGCATCGTCCTCTTTCATGTCGCCCGGGGGATTCACAAGGTCAAATCCCTTGGTTTCATCCTGGCCCTGGGGTTGCTGCTGGGGCTGATGGTCCAAAAGCTGCGCCACGGGAAGAAGAAGAGGGAGGTGGAAAAAGACGCCCCCAGGACCCTGCTTTTCCGGATTTATGAGGGCTTTGCCCTGGGGCTGGCGGTTCTTTTCGGCGGATATCACCTGAACCTCCGGTTGAATCTGAAAATACCCCTGGGATTCCTGTGGATCGGGGCCCTGATGACCGCCGCCGGATATACGCTCTGGAGATCGGCAACAAAACCGGTCATTCGGTCCGCCGGTTATCGAAAACTCCTGGTGTTGCTGCTCCTGACAGGCTTTGTTTTCGTCAATTTTCTGGTCATCTGGGGCCGGATTCTCCCTCCCGCGCCCGCCGGTCTTCAGGGGGATCTGCGGCCTCATTTGCAGATGATTCATCATTTTGAAGCGGAAAAAACCCTTTATCGGGAACAACACCGCATCATCTATCCCCAGACGGCCCACGCCATTATCGGCACCCTGGGGGCATGGACCGGAATTCCGGTGGAAAAATGGTTGCTCGGCCTGCTGATCGGGGCGATGACGGGTGTGTTCTTTCACCTGTACCTGATCATCCGGCAGCTGTTTCCCGGGCCGGGATTCCTTCTGTTTCTGGCTGCCCTTTCCTGTGCCAATATAAAATTTCTTTTTACCAGTTTTTTCTACAATTACTATTTCCCCCCCCTGGTGGCGTTGTTTTTTCTGCTGTCCTCGATCTATCTGTTTTTACGGGGCAACCTGCCGGGTTCCTCCCTCCTGGCTTCGGTTTCGGTAATGGTATACCCGTTCTATCTTCCCCTGGTAGTGATCGTGATGCTTTTTCTTTTGTTGAACCGGCTGATCCACCGGGGATTGAGGATCCGACGGAACCTTCACCGCATCCTGCTCTTTTTTCTGCCGGTGATCCTGATGGCCGTGATCTACGGGGTCGTTTACCTGGCCCACGGTCATGATCAGATGAAACAGGGGGTCGATCACTGGTCCCACGCCAGGCGAAATCCGGTCAAGAGCCTGAATTTTTTCAACTCTTACGCGATTCTGCTCGGTCTCTCATTCCTGCTTTATGCCCGCCCTCTCCCCCGCCGGGCGCTCATGCTTTCCCTGGGTTCTGTCCTGGGATTTCTGGCGTATTACCTGCCCTATGTCGGGATGGGAGTGGGGACCGGCTATTACATGGCCAAGGTCGATTATTTCCTGCTGTTGTTCGGGGTCATCATCGTCACCTTCTTTTTTCAGCAGATGCTGTCGGGACCGGCGATCCGGCGGTTGTTCCCCGGACCCAGCGCGATTCGGTCGGGTTCCCGGCGATCCGGGTAAAGGAAACGGATCGGGGAGATCTTATTCGGGCGAAGGCGCCTGATCGATATCCATATGGATCGCCTCCAGGAGGAACTGGAATCCCAGAATGATGCTCAGGGTGATCAGCATGATGGTCCCGGTGGGGGTCAGGACTCCCCGGCCGGCGTTTTTTACCCAGGTCCCCAGGCCGAATACCAGCCCAAAACCCAGCAACGGTATTCCCAGCAGGATGTAAATGGAGGCCATGCAGAAATCGTAAAGGAAATATTTGCGCAGGATTCGTTTGAGAAAGGTCCGGGTCAGCCTGACGGGATACCGCAGCAACTCCCGGCCGATCCGCAGGTTGGACGACTTTGCGTGGTACCGGCTTTTGATCGGGATGTCCATGATTCGGATTCGATGGAAGTAGGCCTCCGCCTGCAGGGAGGTTTCAAAATAGAACCGGGGGTGCAGCGCGTCCAGGTTGATTTTGTCAAGATATTCGGCCTTGATGGCCAGAAACCCGTTGGTGGGATCGAAGTTCTTCCAGTAACCGGTAGCGGCCTTGGTGAGAAATGACAGGAAAAAGTTGCCCAGCCGACGGTTCAGGGGCATCGTTTTCAGGGAGTTGAAATCATAGAAACGATTGCCCTTGCTCAATTCCGCCCGCCCCAGAATCAGCGGATCCAGGAAGGCCGGCAGGTCGTCAAGGTCCATCTGATCGTCGGCGTCCATCTTTACCACGATATGGGGATGGGTTTGGAGAATCTGTTTAAAACCGCTGACCGTCGCTCCCCCCACTCCCTGGTTCTTCGAATGACGGAGGATCTGTACGTTTTTACGGTGGATCGGGGGCAGGGGTTCGGGGCTGTGGTCGTCCACGATGATCACCCGGTCGATAAAGGCGGGAATTTGTCGGACCACCCGGCCGATGTGTTTCGCATGCCGGTAGTAGGGGATGATGATCCCGATCCGTTTTCCCTGGTACATGTAACTCTCCCGTTTCTATTGATTCAATATAGAGAAAAGGAGACAAGAAATCAACCCGGCAGACCGGAAATCTGATATAATTAACAAATGGAATCAATGTACTCAATCGGGGACATTTTCCAGGATAAAAACTGGTATCCATATTGCTTTAAAAAAATGGGATGGATAACTTTATATCAATTTCTGCGGAGAAAGAATCCCCGGACGGTATTCCGGGATGATCCCATGGTTGTCTTGACCCATCAAAAAAACGATCCGATCAGGAGGAACCAATGAAGGTACAAATGCGAAGTGGCATGATCATGTTGCTGCTGCTGGGGGTTTTTCTTCCCGCCCCGGCCCAGCAGGAGGACAAGCAGGTGGTGGAACAGATGGAAATTATCAACGTCCGGGTTCCGGTGCGGGTGTACCTGGAGGGGAAGCCCGCCAGGGGACTGACCATCGATGATTTCACCCTGTATGAGAACGGCCGGGAAAAACGCCTGACCGGGTTTGACGTGGTATCCCGGAAGATCAAGGTCACCACCGACGCACCGGCAGAATCCCTGCCCTCCCGGTTGTTTGTCCTGGTGTTCAAGATTACGGACATCAATCCCAAGGTGGACGAAGCCCTGGATTATCTGTTCAAGGACATCTTTCACAGGGGGGATGAGATCCTGGTTTTTTTCAACGACGTCACCCGCCAGTTCGTGTACCAGGACAACCGGCAGGCGATCTACGATGAGATCTACGGGACCATCAAGAAAGAGAGCACCCGGGCCCGCCAGGTGGCGCTGCAGTATATCCAGAAGATCGATCTGCTGATTATGAAATTCAAACGGCTGCTGCAGGCTTCTGAATACCAGTCGGGAGGGGGACGGGTTTCGGTCAACCAGAATGAGATGATCAGCTTTCTAAGGGAGTACCTGCAGATCTGGGACGAATACAAGCGCCGCTACCTGACCCACAACTGGGAGCTGTACGCCAATTTCGCCAAATTCCTCGAGAAGGAAGAGAGGGAAAAATGGGTGCTGGATTTCTTCCAGATCGAGTCTTTTCCGCGGATCAAGGAGAACAGCTATATTCAACGGGTGCTGACGCAACGGATCGCCGATTACGAGGCCTCGGGGGATCCCAAGTTCCAGGCCTTCGCCCGGATTCTGCGCAAACTGCTGCAGGATATTGATGAGGAGATGAATGTTCCGAATACCTACTTTCTGGAAAAGGTGACGCCTTTGTACTACAATCTCGAGGTGACTTTTCACAGTTTTTTCATCCCCTCCACCCAGAAGCGTTACTACCGGGATATCGCCTACCAGAATATCACCTCCCAGATCGAAAGCGCCCTGCGGGAACTGACCAGGGTCACGGGCGGAGAGGTGCTGGTCTCCGGCAAGCTCAAGGAGTCCATCCAGAAAGTGGAAGAGCTGGAGGACATCATGTACGTGCTCTTCTTCTCTCCGGACGATCCCAAGAACATCGGCAAGATCAAGATCAAAACCGCGGACTCCCGGTATACCCTGGCCTACGACCGCAAGCGTAACAAGGATTACATATCCGAGTACATCACCGAGTTGTCCCAGCAGATGCCTTCCCTGAAAATCGACGGCCGGTTCCAGGGCCGGACCCTGACGGTGAATCTTTCCGGCGTGGCCCTGAACCAGAACACCCAGACCGGCCGGGTGGGGATCCTGATCCAGGCTTTTGACGATCAGACCCGCAAGGAAGTATTCAAGGCCGGCAAGGCTTTTGATACCAAGAAAGGGCTGGATCAATTCTCGGTCAGCCTGGGTTTCAACCAGCTGGAGGCCGGCAGTTATACCTTTGTCATTTCCGCCCAGGACCTCAACACCCAGGAAAAGGAACGCATCCAGGTCAAGGCCACCTTTCAGTAACCGCAGCCGGTTCAGGCATTCCGGCGCTCCCAAAGGGCGGTCCGGGTCATGGCTGCCTTCCCGCGGAGGTGATACTCATGTGGGGGGCGGATGTCAAACCGTCGGATTAACCGGATCTGCCACCCAGCAGCCGGGCGTTGATGGCCACGATGACGGTACTCAGGCTCATGAGCAGCGCCCCCAGGGCCGGACTGATCACGATGCCGGCGGGTACCAGCGCCCCGGCGGCCAGGGGAATGGCCACCACGTTGTACCCGGTGGCCCAAAGGAAATTCTGGATCATCTTTTTATGGGTCCGGCGGCCGAATCGTACCAGGGAGGAAATATCGGTGGGATTGCTGTTGACCAGGATAATATCGGCGGTATCGGCGGCCACGTCCGTGCCGGAACCCACGGCAATACCCACGTCGGCGGCGGCCAGGGCCGGGGCGTCGTTGATCCCGTCCCCGGTCATGGCCACGAATTCCCCGGCGGACTGGTACTTTCTGATCTGCTCGAGTTTCTGGTCCGGCAGAATGCCGGCCCGGTAGTCGTCCAGCCCCAGTTTTCGGCTGACCGCCCGGGCCACCGGTTCATTGTCCCCGGTCATCATTACCACCTTCAGCCCCATTTTCTTCAAAACCGCGACCGCTTCACGGGATTCTTCCCGGATCTCGTCGGCCAGGGCCAGCAGGCCCACCGGTTTGTCATCTATCAGGAGGTACACCACGGTCTCGTCCTCCTCGCCTCCGGCTCCTTCGGGCAGTTCGATCCTTTTCTCCTTCAGGTACCCGGGGCTGACCACCTTGATCCTTTTTCCCCCTATTTTTCCTTCGATGCCCTTGCCGGTAATGGCATTGAAATCCGTCACTTCCGGCCGTTCCAGACCGAGCTCTTCCGCTTTTTCCCCGATCCCTTCCGCCAGGGGATGTTCGGAGCGGGATTCCAGGGCCGCGGCGAGTTGCAGGACTTCTTTTGCATCCCGGTCCCGGTCAAAGGAAAGGAAACGGGCAACGGTAAAATTACCGCGGGTCAGGGTGCCGGTTTTGTCGAAGGCCAGCAGGGTAATCTTTCGGGCGTTTTCAAAGGCGGTGCGGTTGCGGATCAGCAGTCCCCGCCGGGCGGCCAGGGTGGTGGAGATGGCCACTACCAGCGGTACGGCCAGCCCCAGGGCATGGGGGCAGGTGATCACCATGACGCTGGCCATCCGTTCCAGGGCGAAGACGAAGGGTTTTTGCAGCAGCAGCCAGACCGTCAGGGAACCGAATCCCACGGTGAGGGAGACCAGGGTCAGCCAGAAGGCGATGCGATCGGCCAGATGCTGGGTTTTGGATTTTTCGGCCTGGGCTTCTCTGACCATGCCGATGACCTTGTGCAGGTAGGCCTGATCGCCGGCCTGTTCCACCTCCACGGTCAGGGATCCGTTGCCGTTGATGGTTCCCCCGATCACCGAATCGCCGGGCTGTTTTAAAACCGGCCTGGATTCCCCGGTGACCATGGATTCGTTGACCCGGCTTTTCCCATCCCGGATCTTTCCGTCAGCGGGAATTTTTTCCCCGGGATGAACCCGTATCCGGTCCCCGGTGTCCAGGTCTTCCACGGATACCTCCTCGGTATCGCCGTTCTGCAGGCGGTGGGCTTCGGTGGGCATCATTTCCGCCAGTTTCTGCAGGGATCCGGAGGCCCGGGCGACGGATTTCATTTCGATCCAGTGACCCAGGAGCATGATATCCACCAGGGTGGCCAGCTCCCAGAAGAAGGTCTTCCCCTCCAGGCCGAAGGTGGTGGCGGAGCTGTACCCGAAAGCAACGGTGATGGCCACGGCGATCAGGGTCATCATGCCCGGATTTTTCTGTTTGAGTTCACGGGTCAGACCGGACAGAAAAGGCCAGCCGCCGTAGAAGTACACCAGCGCCGAAAAGACAAACAGGATATAGCGGGAAAACCCAAACTGAAGCTCGTATCCCAGGATATCCTGGATCATGGGGGACAGGAGAAGGATGGGCAGGGTCAGGGCCAGGGAGATCCAGAAGCGTTGTTTGAAGTCCCGGATCATGTGCTCGTGATGATGGGTGTGGTCGTTTCCTTCATGCCGCCTGTGACCGGAATGTTGGCTGTTCATGGGGCTGCCCTCCTCGTGCTCTCCGATCTTCGGGGATCTTTCCGGTTCGATCGGGATCGCTGGTAATATTGAACCAGAAGACCGGTACAGTGTCAAATCCCCGAAGGCTTGGAGCGGTCAGACAAAAAAACTGACCAGGGCGGCGGTCATAAAGGTGGCCAGGGTTCCGGCCACCAGGGATTTTAAGGCCAGGGATGAAGCGGTTTTCAGCTGTTTGGGAGCGATACTGCGGATGCCTCCCAGGATGATCCCCACACTGCCGAAATTGGCGAAACCGCACAGGGCATAGGTGGCAATGGACACCGTCCGGGGAGAAAGACCACCGGTGTCGATCAGGCTTTTCAGGTTGAGGTAGGCGAGGAATTCGTTAAAGAAGGTCTTGATGCCCAGCAGGTTGCCCACCGCCCGGGCTTCCCCGGCCGGGATTCCCATCAGCCAGGCGAAGGGAGAAAAGAGGTATCCCAGGAGCGGTTGCAGGCGCAGTCCGCTCAGTCCGATGATATCTTCAAAGAGGAAAATAACGGCCACAAAGGCGATGATCATGGCCCCCACCTGCAGGGCCAGCTGCAGGCCGTCGGAAGTGCCGTTGGCCATGGCCTGCAAAAGGTTCTTTTCCTTCCTCTGAATTGTCAGGTGATCGATTGTTTCTTCTCTTTTTATGGCATCATCCGGTATCATCAGCTTTGCAATCACGAAGGCCGCCGGGATGCTCATCAGGGAAGCGGTGAAAAGATGTCCGGCCTGCGCTCCAAATCCGGTGTACACCGCCATCACGCTGCCGGCAATGGTGGCCATATACACGGTCATGACCGTAAACAGTTGAGAGCGGTTCATGCGGTCAAGGTATTTCTTGACCCCGGTGAAGGTCTCGATTCCCATGAACATCAAAAGGGAAGAGGTGAAGGCTTCCACCCCGGTGATCCGGAGGGTACGGTAAAACAGGCGGGCAAACTGACGGATCAGAAACTGAATCACCCCGAAATACACCAGCACTCCCATCAGGGCGGAGACGAAGATGATCAGGGGGAGAGAAGAAAAGGCCAGGCTTGTCCCCAGGGAATCCGAGGTGGTCAGTGACCCGAACAGGGTGCGGGCTCCCTGGTCGCTGTACTCCTTGAGTTTTAAAAAGGCGTTGTTGGCCCCTTGAAATATCCAGAGCCCCACCGGGGTTTTCAGCATGACAAAGGCGAAACCGATCTGCAGCAGCAGGCCGATCCCGGCGGTTTTCAGTCGGATTTTGCGCCGGTCTTCCGACCACAGATAGGAAATGCACAGAAAGACAAGGATTCCCAGCAGGGGACTGATCTTGGTCATATCGGGTTCCTTATGGCTTTTTTCTTATTCAATGGAAAAATTCCGCCGGCCGGCGCGGATGGTCAGCGCCCGCTGTTCTTCTCCCTGATATTCCAGGGTGATTCGAACCGACTGGGGGAGAGTAAAATAACCCGATGCCAGGTACTGGGCCCATTCCACCACGATGATTCCCTCCCCCAGGTGATCATCGATTTCCGGCAGCCGAAGAATGGGCGGCCGGGATCCCAGGCGGTAGACATCGATGTGAAAGAGTTTGCGAGACGCTTTCTGGTACCGGTTCATGATAGAGAAGGTGGGACTGACCACCTGCTCTCCCGGAACGGTGAAATAGGAGAAGATGCCCTTGGTAAGAAGGGTTTTACCGGTTCCCAGTTCTCCCTCCAGCAGGATCAGTTCGTCTCCCCGGCAGGCCCGTCCGAGCTTTCGGCCCAGTTCCTCTGTCTGCCGGGGGGATTTAGAAAGGACTTGTAAACTCATGAATTCGGCCGATGGCCCGGGGCAGGTAATGGATCAGGTCAGAGGCGGTAAGGCTGGCCGGGGGAATATCCCGGATGGCCAGATCCGCGGCGTACCCGTGGATAAAGACCGCCCCCTGCAGGATGGTTTTCAGGGGATGGTGGTGGATGAACTGGGCCGTGAGGCCGCCGATGATGCCGCTCAACACGTCCCCGCTGCCGGCGGTGGCCAGGCCGGGATTCCCGGTCTGGTTGAGATAAATCGATCCGTCCGGACAGGCGATGATGGTGTGGTGTCCCTTGAGTACCAGGTAAAGACGGTAGGTGCGGGCGAAATTCCGGGCATTTTGGATCCGGTCGGCCATGATTTCCCGGACCGGACATTCGACCAGTCGGGAAAATTCCCCGGGATGGGGGGTGAGGATCAGGGGATAATTTCGACTGGAGGACAGCCGGGAAAGATGGCCGGCCAGAACATTCAGCCCGTCGGCGTCCAGGATTACCGGCACCCGGGCATTCTGGAGAATCTCTTCCACGATCTGCCGGGTGTCCGGGTTGATGCCCAGTCCCGGTCCCACCATCAGGGTGGTAAAGGCATCGATCCTTTTCAGCAATCCCGGGACCGACGAGTAGGTCAATTCCATCAATTCGGGGAAGGACTGGATGTTGATCTTCCGGTTTTCTTCGGGAACGGCGGCGGTGCAGAGCCCGGCGCCGGATTTGAGAGCCGATATGGAACTTAAAATCCCCGCCCCCGGTTTCTCCCGGGAGCCGGCAATGGTCAGGCAGTGGCCGAAATCCCCTTTGTGGGCGTCTATCCGGCGGGGAGCGAACAGCGGGTTGAAATCCTCCGGCTGGATGAGGTTGACATAGTGGGTGGTATCGTCCAGGAGAGAACGGGGGATGCCGATATCGACAATTCTGATCTTTCCGCAGTAAAGGTTGCCGTCCGGAACCAGGTGGGAAACCTTCAGGTGTTGAAAGGTGGCGGTGCAGTCGGCGATGATATGATTTTTACCGTCGGGGATAAATTTCTCAGACAGTCCCGAAGGAATGTCAATGGCGGCCACCGGGAAAGAACTTGTGTTGACGGTGTGGATGACCTCCTGGTAAATGCCCGGTTTCACCGGCTGGTTCAACCCGGTACCGAAAATGGCGTCCACGATGAATGTCCGGTCGGGGGAGTGTGCCCTGAGCACCTGTTTCAGTTTGGAGACATTCTGCAGGGTGAACCGGGGCAGGTCCAGGTGTTCAATGATCCGGTAGTTGATCCGGGGATCGGTTTTCAATTTTTCCGGTTCCCCCAATAACAGGAAGGTAACCGTGTGGCCCATCTGGTGGAGGATTCGTCCTGCAGCGATCCCGTCTCCACCGTTGTTGCCTTTGCCGACCAGGATGATCACCTGCGGATAAGAGTCCGGGGGAAAGGTCTCTGAGAAAAACCGGGCGGCCCCCTGCGAAGCGTTTTCCATCAGAACGATGGAGGGGATCTGGATGGTTTCGATGGCCACCCGGTCCAGGGACTGGATCCACTCCGAGTACATGACTTTCATTTCTCATCCTTCTTTTTGATGGCGTTTTCCAGTTTGGAGCCGAAAATACTGCCGAAACTGCCTTCGTCATGGTAGGCCACTTTCTTTGCCTTTTCCTTTTTTTTCTTTTTGGCCTTGCGGTCCTCTATCTTATCCCGGAGTTTTTCCAGTTTGATATCATTTTTGATTTCATTGATGTCCAGATCCTCCAGTACCGGTTCCCTCTTCTTGGGCGGCGCCTTCTTCTTGGGGGATTCCTTGGGTTCATCCGGGACGTATTTTTTCTTCTTCTTGCTCTTTTTGGCGGTCGGGGGAACGGGGGCTTTTTCCAGATCAAGGGGTGGGATCGTGACCCCGGAACCGGCTTCGGCCTGGACAAAAGCCGGCTCCTTTTCGGTGGCGGGCTGGTCCTTTTCGTTGCTGCGGCGGACTTTTTCCCACATCTCGGCTTCCCGCTTGCGCCGCCTTTCCTCTCTTTTCTGGCGTCGGGTTTCTTCCAGCTCCTTGATCTCCGACTGTTTGTGGATCTGTTCCTGTTCCTTCTGTTTGCGGACTTCGATCTTTTTTTCCACCTGACGTTGTTTTTCTTCCTGCTCGATATCGGTCAGGGAACTGGAATCGAGAAAGAAGGAGGTGGGGTTTTTCTCCGAATGAAGGAACTCTTCGTGATTCAACAGCACGTAGATCAGGTGTTCCAGTTTTGTGGGGTAGATCAGGTCCAGGATGTGGTGCAGGGTAAATATGTTCATCTCGTAATTGTTTTCGTGTTGTCCGAATTCGATGAATACCTTGTGGATCAGGTCCTGGAATGATTTGATGAACTCCATCTCTCCGGCGATCCGGGCGGTGGCATTGATCACCCAGGCCTCCAGGTAGGTGGCCCGGGAAACGAAAACGGAGGAGGAAGTCTTGGTTTCCGAGGGCTTGAAGACCTTTTCCTGGGGGTCGAATTTGACTTCGTTGGCGATAATTCCCTTTTTGCTGACCTTGATGGAAAATTCGAACCGGTCGCCTTGGATCTGGTTGAGGGTGAGGATGGCGCCCTGGATGGTATTGTAGTCCTGGTACAATTCCTGCAGTCCCAGCAGAAGATTGGAATCCTGATAGTAGTAGACCTGATAGTCTTTTTCGCTCTTGCGGTCCCAAAGATGGATTTCCACCAGGTTGGACAGGTTATAGGTGTTGGGACGGATCCTCAAGGCCCCGGAACTGATCTCCCGCTGGGTCAGGAAATATTTGGTCTTCTCGGGCAGGATCTCCTTTTCAAACTCCAGCACTTCGTTTCTTTTCTGTCGACTGATTCGGATATTTTTGGTCAGGGGATTTTTGATACCGAAGAGGGAGTTTTGCTTCAGGTAATAGATGACCGATATCAGCTGCCACTTCCCCCAGCCGTGAAAGCTGGTCTGCTGGAAGTCGATTTTGTAATCGTTGGTCATGATATAGTTGAGGGAAAAGCAGTAGGCGGGAAATTCCGCATGATCAGGGGGGATGTTGAGGAAATTTTCAACGAAAAATTCGGTCTTTTCCGATCTTTTGTTTTCCGAGAGGAAATCCTTGATTTTTTGAAAGGTCGAGGCTTCGATTTTCTTGAGGTTGTTCTTCAGCAGTACGGTGCCGGAATTCAGGAGGATTTCCTTGGACCGGCTGAGGGCGGACATCATTTTTCGTTTCAGGGTATTGAGGTCTTTTTGGATCATGGGGGTTTGCCGGGTGCGGGGGTCGTCTTCCGGGGAGAGGTACCGGGGTTCCTTGGGGGGGGTGGACTGTTTGTGGGGAAGGAAGAGGCCGATCTTCTGCCGGGTCAGGTAATTGATGTAGTTGCGGAATTCGCTGGTGCCTTCGTAGGAGAGTTCGATTTCATGCAGTCCGAACCGTTCGCGGATACTGGTGATCTTTAAAATGACCCCCCGGTTGAAATCGATGTTTTTTTTGGTGCTGACCGGGAGTTTGCCGGTGTAGGTTTTGTAAATCAGATCACCTGGTTTGAATTCCGCCTCGGGATCATAGATCTTGATCTTTTTTTCCCGCTCTCCCCGGGTTTTAAAGAAGGCCAGTTTTGAGGTAATGGTATCCAGTACAACGGGATTCTTTTCCTCCTTCAATATCGATTTTAAAAATTCGATATCTTCTTTTTCGATGTTAAAATTTATTTTCACTGTGATCTCCTCAAATTTCTATATACCAACACCCCTCAACCTTTTGTCCTGTACAAAAGGTCTACCAGGTTCCGGGCAGAAATGTAAATACAACTAATATTACTGTGTTTACGGGATTACAGTATAGTAAATATCCACCCACATGTCAATTTGTTGGGGGAATTTTGTAGCGGTTTTGAACCTATCTGGGCGCTGATTGAGGTGACGCCAGTCCCTTTTTTAAAATCAGGTAAAGATCCTTGGGGGAGAGATTGTTTTTCACCGACAGTTCCCGGATGGTGCGGTCGGGGTCCACGGAGGAAAGGGAATGGTTTTGGAGGATATCCACCAGCTGCTCGACCGGAACCGCAAAGACCTCTTGGGCGATATAAGACAGGGGATAGGATTCAAAATCCGAAATTGGTGGAGAGGGAACCCCCCTTTCCCAGGATCGCTTCAGCGATTCCCCCCATCGAATGACCGAACTGAAGGGGGGGAGGAAAAGGTAACTGCCGGTGAAAATCACCAGGATCAGAGAAACGGAAAGGAACAGTTCCCTGAAAGGGGCGGATTTTTTCCGGGAGAGGGAATCTTTCAGGTAGCGGATGAACACCCGGGTTTGATACACCAGGTGCCAGATGATAAAGAAGAGAAAAACAAAGCTGAAAACGGAATGAATGCCTTCCAGGTGATCCTTGCTCATGAGGAGGAAGGACCAGTCGGTCCACCGCGAATAACTGCCGTGGGGGGTCACGTACAGGATCAGGCCCGTGGAGGCGAGGATCAGGAAGGAAAAAAGAGAGGCGTAATTGACGAATTTTCTATAGTTGAATTTATTCATTTTTTATTGGCCAGTCCTTTCAGGCAATCCAGCAGTTCGAAGATGTTTTTGACCGGGTAAAGGGAGGTCTGACGCCCGGATACCTTGTCGGTCTGGGAAGCGGGGATGATGAACTTTTTGAATCCCTGACGCCGGGCTTCCTGGGTGCGGGTGGCGAAAAAACCCGCGGGTCGCACCTCGCCGGTCAATCCCACTTCTCCGATCACGATCAGGTCCGCCGGAAGGATGAGGTTCCTGTAGCTGGAGATCAGGGCGCTGATAATTGACAGGTCGCCCCCGGTGTCCTTGAGGCTGGTGCCGCCGGTGATATTGAGAAAGACATCGGATTTGTAAAAGGGAAGTTTGCATTTTTTTTCAATCACGGAAATCAGCATGGACAGCCGGTAGTGATCAAAGCCCACGGTGATCCGCCGGGGATTGCCGGTGAAGGGGGTATCGGTCACCAGGGCCTGGATTTCCACCAGAAGGGCGCGCAGGCCGTTCATCGAGGGATAGATACAGATGCCGGCATTGTTCAGGTTATTCTTGTTGATGAAAACCTGGGGGTTGTCCACCGAGATCAGGCCGCCGGCGGTCATCTGGAAAATCCCCAGTTCGTTGACCGGTCCGAAGCGGTTCTTCTGGGCCCGCAGGATCCGCAAATCTGACTTGGTTTCACTCTCAAAGTAAAGCACCACGTCGACCATATGCTCCAGGGATTTGGGGCCGGCGATCTGCCCTTCTTTGGTGATATGGCCGATGATAAAAACGGTCAGCTGGTGCACCTTGGCCAGTTCAATCAGTTCGGTGGTCAGGTATCGAAGGGCCGAGATGGAGCTGGTAAGTTTGGTGTCGGCCGAACTGTTCAGGGTCTGGATCGAGTCCACGATCAGGTACTTCGGTTTGATTCTGGGCAGGGCTTCCTTGATATTTTCCAAAGATCCCATGGACAGCAGATAAAGATGTTCCGCTTCCACTCCCAGTCGCTCCGACCGGAGTTTGATCTGGTTGAGGGATTCTTCCCCGGAAAAATAGAGGATCTTTTCACCCAGTTTTGACAATTCCCGCGCGGCCTGCAAAAGAAGGGTGGATTTGCCGATTCCCGGTTCGCCGCCGATGAGAATCACCGACTGGTCGACAATACCGCCCCCCAGTACCCGGTTGAATTCGGGGAAATCAATCCGGGTTCGACGGGCGCTGTCTCCGGTGATATCCTCCAGACGGACCGGTTCGAGCTCCCGGTGAACCGTCGCCGGGGATTTGGGCGGGGGAGCGATTTCCACCATGGAGTTCCAGTTTTGACACTGGGGGCATTTCCCGAAATATTTGGGCCCGGTAAACCCGCACTCGATACACTCGAATCTGGTTGCTTTACCCATCCTGGCAGAAAGGGATCATTCGGTAATGAGGGTGAAATTGGCCACCCGGGTCAGCTGCTGATCGAGCATCTGAACCAGGGCCACCCGGGCGTTCCGGATTTTGGGTTCCTTGGCCATTACCAGTATTTCGTCAAAAAACCGGTCGATGACCGGTTTCATCTCGATAATCTTGGAGCAGGCGGAGATGTATTTTTTTTCTTTCAGGGATTTGTGAATCCGCTCGCCGGATTTGGTCAGGATCTCATAGAGGATCTTTTCGGCGTTCTCGGTCAAAAGGTCGGGATCGGGTTTCCGCCGGGGCAGGTTCTTGAGTATATTGCGGGTCCGTTTATGCAGCGATACCAGGATCCGCATGGATTCCTGGTCCCGGATTTCACTCAGCTGCCGGGTTTTTTGGTAGATATCGGAGACGTCCAGGGAGGAGACATCGAGTACCCCGTCGACAATGTCGTAGCGGAATTGTAAAATATCTTTGAAGCAACTCTCGATCCGGCTTCTGAAGAAGGAGACCACCTTTTCCCGGTGTTCGGGCCGGGTTTGACCGGTTTTTTTCAGGCAGAAATCGATGATGGAAATCAGATCGAGATCAAGTTGAAAATCGATCATGATCTTCAGTATTGCATTGCCGTCCCGTCGCAGTCCGTAGGGGTCTTTGGACCCGGTGACCTTGATCCCCCGGGGGATCAGGCTGGTGATATTGTCGATCTTATCGGCCAGGGCCAGGATGATGCCGGTGGGGGGAAAATCGGGGCAGTCGACAAATCCCCGGGGCTGGTAATGGTGATACATGGCCTGGTATATTTCCGGATGATCTTTCCCGAAGGCCTGTTGATAGTACAGTCCCCCCATGACCCCCTGCAGGGACGGGAATTCCCCCACCATCTGGGTGGCCAGGTCGTTTTTGCAGTTCAGGGCGGCGGTGGCGAGGGGCGTTTTGAGAGCGGGGTCGAAATTCAGCTCTTTTAGAAGGGTAAGGGAGATGTCCCGGAGGCGTTCGGTCTTGTCGTAGAAATTTCCGGCTTCTTTGTGGAAGAGTATATCCCGCAGCTGGTCCCGCAGTTTTAAAAAATCCTTTTCCGTATCTTTCTGCCAGAAAAACCGGGCGTCTTCGAAGGTGGCCCGGATAATTTTATTGTTGCCCGAGGCCACGTATTCATTTTCATCCGGGACGTTGGATACCCCGATGAACATGTTCTTCAGTTTCCCTTTCCGGTCCCGGCAGGGAAAGAGTTTTTTTTCATTGATCATGAAGGCGGATATGATCTCGTTGGGAAGGGTCAGGTATTCGGGACTGAATTCTCCGCAGAAAACCACCGGGTATTCGTTGTTGTACAGGTGGTAGTAGAGAAGATCCTCCACCGGTTCACAGATAAGATCCAGTTCATGTTCGTATTCCTGGATCTCCTTTTCGATCTTTTCCTTTCTTTCATGGGTCCCCAGGATCACGAAATTTTTCTGCAGTTCCTCGATGTAGTGTTTGAAGGATTCGATCTGGATCGGTTTCTCCGACAGGAGGGCATGTCCCCGAATGGTCCGGGAGGAGGAGATCCCGGCGAACTCCAGTTCGATCAGCTCCCGGTTCAGCAGCACCAGGAGGTTTTTGATCGGACGGATAAAGGGAACCCGGGAAGGGTTCCAGACCATGGCCCGGTCAAACTTGATCGCCCCGAGGATCCGGGGAATGATCGTCTGGAGGATGTCCCGGGCGGGTTTTCCCTTGATGGTCTCCTCACAGGTGACGTAGGGCCCCTTGGGGGTTCGGGTGATGCGGGTATCCGAAAGTTTGATTTTCCTGGATTCCAGGAATTTCTTGAGGGCCAGGGTGGGTTGGTTCTTGGCATTAAAGGCGATCTTCTGCGGGGGCCCCTGGATAAAATTCTTTTTGTCCCGGGCCTTGACGGCGATTCCGGAAATGAACAGGGTGAACCTCCGGTTGGTGGCGTAGCTTTCCAACCGCTTGTAGTCCACCTGCTCCTCCCTGAGGCGGTTGACAAAGCCTTCTTTGAGCTGGGTCAGGAGGCTTTCGATTTCCAGGGTGGGGATTTCTTCGGTTCCCAGTTCGAATAAAAAATTATGCATCTCTTCCCTCTTTTTCCATTCTTTTCAGGTATATTTTGGCCACCTCTCCGGCCAGGGAACGGATCTTGTGCAGCAGGGAGGTTCGTTCCGTGACGGAGATGGCCTTGCGGGCATCCAGGAGGTTGAAGGTATGCGAGCATTTCAGGATATAATCGTAAGCGGGCAGGTAGAGTTCCTTGCCGATCAGCCGCAGGCATTCTTTTTCGTAAATCTGGAAACATTTTCGCAGGAAGGGGATGTCCGCTTCTTCGAAGTTGTAGATGGAAAACTGTTTTTCCTCCTCTTTTCGCAGGTCATGGTAGGAAACATCCGGACTCCAGTTCAGGTCATAAATACTGTCCTTCTTTTCCAAAAAACTGGCCAGCCGTTCGATTCCGTAGGTGATTTCCAGCGAATTGGGATTCAGGGTCAGGCCTCCGGCCTGTTGAAAATAAGTGAACTGGGTGATTTCCAGGCCGTCGCACATGATCTGATAGCCCAGCCCCCAGGCCCCCAGGGAGGGAGAGGCCCAGTTGTCCTCGTCGAATTTGATATCATGTTTGTCGATTTCGATCCCGATCTTTTTCAAACTTTCCAGGTACAGTTCCTGGGAATTCTCCGGAACCGGTTTTAAAATGACCTGAAACTGGTTGTGTTTTTGAACCCGGTTGGGGTTGTCTCCGTACCGCCCGTCTGCCGGTCTCCGGGAAGGCTGCCAGTAGGCCACTTTCCAGGGTTTCTGGCCCAGGATCCGAAAAAAAGTGTCGGGGGTCATGGTGCCGGCCCCCACCTCGCAGTCGTATCCGGAGGCGAGGTAACAGCCCTCGTTGCTCCAGTGTTCCAGCAGTTTGAGCAGGATTCCCTGAATGTTCACGATTCCGGGTTCCTCTGCCATTTCAGGACCGGCTGTCGCGCGGCCAGGGTCTCGTCCAGTTTTTTTACCGGGGTTCGGTGCGGGGCCGTTTCGATGATTTCGGGATTTTTTCCGGCTTCGGTGAGGATCGCCTGGAGGGCCTCGACGAATTCATCCAGGGTCTCCCGGCTCTCGGTTTCGGTGGGTTCGATCATCATGGCGCCCTGGACGATCAGCGGGAAATACATGGTAAAGGGATGCATGTTGTAATCCAGGAGACGTTTGGCGATATGAAGGGTACTGACCGGCAGGCCCTTGTCGGTGAACACCACTTCATGGAGGGTTTTGGAGGGGTAGGGCAGTCTGAGGATCTCTTTGAGTCTGGCCCGCAGGTAATTGGCGTTCAAAACGGCGTCTTCGGCTACCTGTCGGATGTTTTCCCGGCCCAGGGATTTGAGGTAGACCAGGGCCTTGACCATCACCAGGTAGTTGCCGTAAAAATTCTTGATCCTTCCCACGCTCTGATCCCCCCCGGGGTCAAAACCAAATCCCTCCGGCCCCGATATGAGCCTGGGTTGAGGAAGAAATTCGGCCAGTTTTTCGCTGACCCCGATCGGCCCGCTGCCCGGTCCTCCTCCCCCGTGGGGAGTGGAAAAGGTTTTGTGCAAATTGAGATGCAGCACATCCACTCCGCAGTCCGCGGGTCGCAGGATTCCCAGAAAGGCGTTCATGTTGGCCCCGTCCATGTAGAGGAGGGATCCGTTTTCATGCAGGGCCCGGGATATCTCCCGGACATGCTTTTCAAATATCCCCAGGGTGTTGGGATTGGTGACCATCAGGGCGGCCACTTCGGGCCCCAGGTTCTGTTTCAGGGTGTTGATGTCGATGATCCCGTCCGCATTGGAAGGGATTTCTTTGATCCGGTAGCCGGCGAAGTGGGCGGAAGCCGGGTTGGTACCGTGGGCGGAATCGGGCATTAAAATGATCTGGCGCGGATCTCCCCGGGACTCGAGGTACTTGCGGATCATCATGATTCCCAAAAACTCTCCGTGGGCGCCGGCGGCCGGGGAAAGGGTGTAGTGGGGAAGACCGGTGAGGGCGGTCAACCAGCCCGTCAGCTGATGCATCAGGGTCAGGTTTCCCTGTACCAGATCGGCGGGGGTGTAGGGGTGGGCGGACAATTCCGCCATGCCGGCGATCTTTTCGTTGAGCTTGGGGTTGTATTTCATGGTGCAGGATCCAAGGGGGTAAAAACCCCGGTCCACCGAGTGGTTGAGGATAGAAAGATTGGTGTAGTGGCGCACGATTTCCACCTCGGACAGTTCCGGAAAATCCGGGATATCCTGCCGGACCCTGTCGCCCTCTATCAGCAGGGGAGGGTCATCGGGCAGGGGAGAAGCGAAAGAATATCCGGTCTTTCCCGGGCGGCTTTTTTCAAACAGCAGTCGGGGTATCTTAAACATGGAAACCTCCCAGGGCCTGAATCAGGCGGTCGATGTCTTCCTTGGTATGTTTTTCGGTGAAATTGAGCAGCAGGGAATCGGCCAGCTGGGGGAAGAAGGGAGCCAGTTTGATACCGGCCAGAATTTTCCGCGATTTTAACTCGTCAAACAGCCGGTCGACTGATCGGGGAGGGGCGGACAGCACCACCTCGTTGAAAATGTTTTCCCGGTACCGGACCTTCAGGCGGTGGAGCTTTTCTGCCTCGCGGATGAAATAGGCGGTGTTCTGGTGGTTGATGCGGGCGATGCGGGACAGTCCCCGGCGGCCCATGGTGGAAAGGTAGATGGCCGCCCGCAGGGCGCACCAGGCCTGATTGGTGCAGATGTTGGAGGTGGCTTTTTCCCGCCGGATGTGCTGTTCCCGGGTGCTGAGGGTGAGCACGTATCCGGGATTTCCCTCCCGGTCCCGGGTCTGTCCCACGATCCGTCCCGGCAGCTGGCGCAGATACTCTTTGCGGGTGGACATGAATCCCAGGTAGGGACCTCCGTACCACAGGGGAAGGCCGAAACTCTGGGCTTCTCCGGCCACGATATCCACGTTGCCCTGGGCCGGTGGTACCAGCAACGGCAGGGAGAGGGCTTCGGCCACGATTTGGATGGAGCTGGCCTTTTTGAACTGATGGACGATATCCGATATTTCCTGGCTGTCTTCGATCACCCCCAGGAAATTGGGGGACTGGAACAGGAATCCGGCCACGTCTTCGCCCATGCGGTCCCTGAGATCTTCTGCCTTGATTTTCCCCGTTTCCGGGGAGAAGGGGACGGTGTCAATCCGGGCATCCAGGTTTTGCAGGTAGGTCTCGATGATGGAGCGGTATTCCGGATGGATGTTTTCGGCCACCAGGCAACGTTTTTTATTACGGGAGAATCGCATGGCCAGCAGCACGGCTTCGGCGGCGGCCGTGCCGCCGTCATAAAGAGAACTGTTGGCGATGTCCAGGCCGGTGAGCATGCAGAGCATGGTCTGGTATTCAAAAAGGGCCTGCAGACTTCCCTGGCTGGCCTCCGGCTGATAGGGGGTGTAGGGGGTGACGAATTCCCCCCTGGAGCTGAGGTGATTGACCACTTCGGGGATGAAATGGTCGTAGGCCCCGGCCCCCAAAAATGAAGTGTATTCCGGAAAGGTGTTTTTCCTGAGGATATCCTGAAAATCCCGAAGAAGGCGGTTTTCCGCCAGCGCCGGGGGCAGGTCGTCCAGGGGAAAATAGGCCGGGTCGGCCGGCAGATCGGAGAACAGTTCCCGGGTCTCTTTGATGCCGATCACCTCCCGCATCGCCTTACGGTCCTGATCGGTCAGGGGAAAGTAATTCAATCTCTATTCCTCCGCGATTCCCTTCAGGTACTCATCGTACTCATCCCGGGTCATCAGGTCATCGGCTTCCCCGGGCTTGGTGATCTTGAGTTTGAAAATCCAGCCCTTTCCCAGGGCATCCTGGTTGATCAGTTCCGGCTGGTCTTCCAGGTCTTCGTTGACCTGGGTCACCTCTCCGGACAGCGGGGTATACACGTCGTTGACCGCTTTCACCGATTCGATGTTGGAGCAGGTTTCGCCTTTTTCGAATGAGTCGCCGACCTGGGGCAGTTCCACGTAGACGATGTCCCCCAGTTCCTTCTGGGCGTAATCCGAAACCCCGATGGTGGCGGTGTCGCCTTCTAACTTGGCCCATTCATGTTCCTTGGAAAATTTACAATTGGCCATATTTCCTCCTTTTACGATTTTCGTTTATAAAAAGGTGTCTTAACCACCCGGGCGGGAACCTTCCGGTTCCGGATGCCGATCTCAATCGGAGTATCCGGTTTGGAAAACCCGACCGGAAGGTAGGCAAGCCCGATGGCTTTCTGCAGGGTGGGAGAGTAGGTGCCACTGGTCACGCGGTCTACTTCCCGGTCCTCCACCCAGACCGGATATCCCGGACGGGCAATCCCCCTGCCGGTCATCTCAAATCCCGCCAGTTTGCGGGTGATTCCTTCTTCTTTCTGCTTGAGGAGGGCTTCCCTTCCGATGAAATCTCCTTTTTTCAGTTTCAGGATCCATTTGAGACCGGCTTCCAGGATGGTGTGGGATTCATCGATATCATTGCCGTAAAGGGCCATCTTTGATTCCAGTCGCAGGGTGTCCCGGGCTCCCAGGCCGGCGGGCAGAATGCCCAGGTCCCGGCCCTCTTCGATGATATCCAGCAACACCCGGTAATCCGCTCCGGAAGTGTCCTGGAAATAAAGTTCAAATCCGTCTTCCCCGGTGTAGCCGGTCCGGGAAACAATCGCCGGCAGATCCAGGCAGCGGTCTTCGGTAAAGGTATAATAGGACAGGGCGGTGACCCGGGCGGGATCGCGGACCAGCCGGCGGACCAGTTCCTCCGCCCGGGGACCCTGAATGGCCAGCTGGGAATAATGGTCGCTCTCGTTGACCACCCGGGCGGCGAAATTCCGGGTGTGGTCGCGTATCCAGGCAAAGTCTTTTTCCACATTGGCGGCATTGACCACCAGGAGGTATCGTTCGGCATCGAACATGTACACCAGGATGTCGTCCACGATGCAGCCCGAAGGAGTGGGAAGGGTGGAATACTGGACCCCTCCCGGTGTCAGTTTCCCGACATCGTTGGAAGTGATATACTGCACCGCTTCCCGGGCTTCTTTTCCGCTGACGAAAATTTCCCCCATGTGGCTGACGTCAAAAACCCCCACCCGGTTGCGGACCGCCAGGTGTTCTTCCCTGACGCCGCTGTACTGTACCGGCAGTTCCCAGCCGAAGAATTCGACCAGGCGGCCGTTCAACTCCTGGTGGGCCTTGTGAAACGTGGTTTTTTTTCGCATTGGTCTGTCTCCCAGTCACCATCGAAATTCTGAATATGGAAGTATCAAATTAACACACAACCGGGGAAAAATCAACCGTTGTCTGCACAACGGCTGCCGGCGATGATCCCTTTCCGGTTCCGCCCGCTTTTTTACAGGAATATGGCATTGAACAGCAGCTTGAAGGTGGCGAAGGTCTGGCCGCGGTTCTGTACCCGTCCTCCCAGTACCACCACGTTGCCGTCATGGCAGGTAAAGCGGACGATGGCGGCGGCCCGGTTCAGCAGTCTCTCTCCCTTGATGAATCCGCTCAGCAGGTGATCCGGGCGGTCCGGATAGCGGCCCACCACCCTTCGGGTGATATGGGGAAAGAGGGGAGGAGAGGTGTGAAAGGCGGCGCTCTGGGAGAAGAAAAGGATGCTTTCCGCCGGCATGCCCCAGGCCACCGGATCCCCGGGATCCAGCTCGATTTTCAATATGGAACCGGGACAGTAGAACCGGTCGCGGGATACCCCGGCCAGGACATTCTGGATCGGCAGTTCCAGATCTTCCCGGGCCAGTTCCCAGGCGGAATCCAGGAGTATCAGGTTGCCCCCGTTCTTGAGCAGGGATTTGATGTTTTCAATTCCTTCTTTCCCCATGCCCCCCTGGTAGCGGGAAGGCATTTTTTTGAGATAGTGGCGGTACCAGCCCTTGGTGGTGCCTTCGACCAGGATATCGCGGGGAATATCGGCGATGATGAGCACGTCGATCTTTTTGGAGAATCCCTTGTCCTGGAGATCTTCCCGGTGCAGCACGGTGTAATGGAATCCGAAATAATCCAGCACCCAGCGGGTCCAGCCTTCGTCCATGCTGGGGATGTAGGGCTGATAGATCCCGATTTTCGGCGGGGAAAGGGATCGAAGGGAACCGGCCGGGGGGGGCGAAACGCTGTCCACCGCCAGGCTGGTTTTTTCCAGGAGTTTTTTCAGCGCCGTTTCCGATATTTCGGATTTCGGTATCAGAAAATCGCCGGTGGAGAGGCTGTCCCCCGGTGTTCCGGTGAACCGGAACACCCGGTGTTTGTTCTGCAGCAGCCGGTTTGCGAGGGCAAAGCCCTGGTTGTAGCGGCCCGGGATCCGGTAATGGGTGCCCGGTCCCGGCCGGATCACCGGACGGGAATCGAGATCCGTCACCCGTTCCAGGGTCGGATCCTCCAGGGGCTTTTGAATCCCGGAGGTTTCCACCCCCATCAGCAGCGGCAGGGTCCAGCCGCAGACATCGTAGGGTTCGATGATGGGACCGCCCGACATATGCCGTATTTCCGGGTAATGCTGTTTTTCCATCATCACCCGGACGAAATTGCCATAGGGCTGGGCCAGGGGAATCAAATAATCGCCCTCGCGAAGCAGGCGGTCTTCCGCTGTGTGGTCCCGGGTCAACCGGTAGATCCGGGCGGCCCCCTCTTTCATCCGGTTGAGGAATTCCATGGTCGCCCCCGGATCCCACTGTTTCCCCGGGATGTGGTAGGCCCAGGGGGGAGAATTTTGGCCTTTTTGAACGGCTTTCATGCCGGTCCGGTAGAAGTTGGTCAGGAAGGTATCCTTGAACTTGGCGGCGGTTTCCAGCAGGGCGTCGACGGCGATCCGTTCGTACTCGATAATATCGCCCAGTCGCCACCATCCCCCCCGCCAGGGGGTGGGAAAGTTGACCTGGGCCTTGTATTCGGGCAGCCCCTTGGAGTCGATCCGCAGTTCGTTTTCTTCGATATGCAGGGGGCTGGCGACGGCAACACTGGCCAGTTCGGTGAGAATTCCCACCACGTTTTTGAACCAGGCGGTATTCTTGGTTCCCCCCGGCCAGTAGGCGTCAAAGGCGTACCCCGAAGCGACGCCGGTTTTGTCGTTCTGCTGCAGCTTGAGGGCCATGGAAGTGCCGATCAGCTCGGTCTCTTTCAACAGTACCGGGTCCAGGTTTTTGTTGTAGGGGTTGTAAAAGGGCGGGACGAACATCCGGGCGCCGGTGCTGCCCATCTGGTGCATGTCCAAAAAGACCTGGGGAAAATATTTGTGATGGAGGACGGCGTTGACGATCCTGGATTCCCTCAGGTTGAGCATGTAATAGTCCCGGTTGGTGTCGTGACCGGCGTATTTGTGATAGAGGTAAGGCATCATCGATCCTTCGTGTTCGGTGTCCAGGTACCGGTTGTACCAGTCGGTGACCATGATGTTGCCGTCCGGGTTGATGGAGGGCATCAACAGCAGCACCATCTGATCCAGGATGAAACCCTTCTGCTTGCAGTCGGTGGTGGCCAGTTCGTGGGCGAGGAGCATGGAGAACTGGGTGGAGGCGATCTCGGTGGCGTGGATGCCGCAGGTGATGATCACAAAGACCCGGCCCTCGGCAACGAGAGAAGCCGGTTGATCCCCGGGCACCTCGTCGGGATTGGCCAGCATCCGGTTGATCTCGATCAGCCGATCCAGGTTCTGGATGTTTTCCTCTGAAGAGATAAAGGCGGCGATCAGCGGGTGATCCTCAGTGGAATTTCCTTCGTTGGTGACCGAGATCCGGGGGGATTCTTCTCCCAGGTATTCGAAATATTTGACGATCCCGGTATAGGGGATGAGGGTACGATCGGCGCCGATTTTCTTGCCGAAGAACTGGTGGGGATCCTGCAGATCCGCCGACGTTCCCGTCCAGAAAAGGGCGAGGATCAGCAGGGTGAAAGCAACCTGTTTTTTGATCATGAGAATGGCTCCTCAAAGAGATTTTCAGGCCCAGAGACCCGATCATTCATCATAAAAAAAAGCGGCC
>Ga0180433_10002807_pt1 | contig 26347 bp, 26 predicted proteins | sample SS_ome_8_FD_132980 | JGI IMG/M metagenome (GOLD analysis project Ga0180433, IMG submission 132980) | Hypersaline lake sediment archaeal communities from the Salton Sea, California, USA - SS_1_D_1 metaG | ecosystem: Environmental > Aquatic > Non-marine Saline and Alkaline > Hypersaline >... | reverse complement strand
CTGCAGGACATCCGCCCGTCCCAGCGTCGCCACCACCCGCTGACGGCACTTACCGTCGACCCGGTGGTTCTCCACCAGCTGAAGGTAGGTGTGGCCACCAGCCCGTTTCTGTCGTACGAACATCGCCCCCTCCTTGCCATCATGATTCTAGCACAATGAAGCGGACACAGTAAGGGGACATACGTCACTTTCTTGGCACTACAAATCACCGGTTTGCCGACCCCCCGATGCTAACAGGTCTGCGTTTCCGGCATCGGACACCCTCCAAACTGTAGAAGATTAGCTAGACGTCGGAGAGGAGTTCGACGCCGATCGCCGCGAGCCAGCAGAGGAAGCTGCGCTCGATCGATGCATCGTAGAAGTGCAGCGCTCGGGGCCCATGGGCCGTGCTGAACCGACCGATGTAGGTCATGATCTCATCCCAATCCTCGGGAGGCATGCCGTCACGGATCCGCTGCGCTTTGTCGATTCGGAGCATGCCCAGCACGTCGGCGACCGTGTACTCCTTCAGGTCGGCGACCTGGTCGAAGCTGATGTCTCGACCTTCGTCGAGGAGGGAGAGCACTCCCTGAATGAACTTCCGTGCGGAACTCCGATACATCCCGCCCCCTTTCGTCTCGCCCTGGCGCTCCTGCACCCGCGGACGGATCATGGTACTGCGTTTGTTCAAGATAGCCGCGGACGCCGTGTCCAGGGCGGGCTTCGTCGGAGGAGGTGGTGCCGGAGGCGCCATGGATCCCGCCGGATACTCGTTCTCGGGCGATACGAGACGATCGGTACATCCCCGTAGGTCGCCCGAGCCAAGAGGGAAGGGCCGATGCATCGGGCCGCTATCGCTGCAGGACCAGGCGGACGACGTCCTTCACCCAGTAGCTCCCGGCGGAGTCGACCCCGTACTCCGCGTTGCTGACGCCTCCGTCCTCGGGGAGCACCGCGATCCGATACCCGTCGGTCCAGTCGGGAACCGTCCGCCCGTCGAACGAGAACGCCAACACCACCGGGTAGTTCGGGTCGTCGATCCTCCCTCGTTCGATCTCGACTTGGTACCCGTCCTCGGCCGCGACGAGGATCGAGATGTAGTCGGCCTCCGCGCCGATCAACTCGCTCACGAGAACGCCGCAGTACGTCCCTTCGTCCCGCCAATTGCCGAACTGGTTCTCGTACGATCCACGTCGACAGAGCCGCGGGAGGTCCTGGATCTCCCCAAGGGAGATCGACCGCACTACCCCCGATCCTTCGACGATCTCGATCGACAGCTCGGTCGGCGGCACCGCCCACCGCACGACGATCGGGACGAACACCGCCACGATCAACGCGACGAAGCCGATCACGTAGCCTGCTCGAATCGCTCGATTCATGTCCATCCCCCCCGCCTCGCGACGAACGCCAATCCCGCGAGCAACACGGCGCAGCCGATCGCGATCCCGTCGGCTCCCCGGAACCGCTCCGGCCGTGGGGCGGTCCTCCGTCGGTACAGCCCGAAACAACGCCCCTTCATGGACAGAGCGATGCTGTCGACCCGCATCAGGCCCGAAACGAGCACCGGGACGAACGTGTAGCGGATCGCTCGCCGGATGCCTTTCAGACTGCGAACCGACACGCGGAGACCACGAACCGCCTGCGCCTCCCGCACGATGCGCAGCTCCCGCTGGAAGAACGGGACGAACCGCAGCGAGAGAATGAGAAGATACCCGTACCGATACGGGATCCCCCAGCGGATCAGCGCCGCGGCGAGCCGATCCGGATCGACCGCCTGAACGAACAGGAAGCTCGACGAGAGGATGACGAGGAAGCGCAACGCCATCCCGGCGCCGGCGAGGATCCCGAGATCGGTAATCCGCACGAACGATTCGATCCAGGCGATCCCCTCGCGGATCGATAGAGCCTGAGCCACGAACAGGAGTCCGGCGAAGACGAGGACGAATCGGAGGCTTCGGAAGAACGAGCGGACCGGCACGCCGGACCACGCCGCCAAGCCGATCACCAGGCCCAGCGTCCCCAGCCGGACGGCGAGGCTGGGAGAGGCCAGCACAACGCCGATCAGGCCGGCCAGCAGCACCAGGTTCGCCGTCGGGCTCGCACGCCGAAGCCCCGTCTCCCTCATCCTCGATCGCTCAGCCATCCGGCCCCTCCCAGAACTCGGGGAGGAACGGGGACCTCCCGGCGGCGCGCAGCTCCGAGAAGACCTCCCCCGGCGGGCCGAACCGCGGGACCTCGCCGAGGTAGAGGATCCGATCCGCGAGCGCACCAATGAGGGGAACGTCGTGGGAGACGAGCAGGATGCTCCCTCCACTCGCGCAATGGGCCCGCATCCGCCCGACGATCCACTCGACGTTCCGCCGATCCTGTCCGATGAACGGCTCGTCGAGCAGGAGAAGCTGCGGGCCCCGCCGCAGGGCGGTCAGTAGGGTCAACCGGCGCTGCTCGCCGAGGCTCAACGACAGCGGAGGAACGTCGCCGAGACCGGCCAGCCGCCCCTCATCGAGCCAGCGCTCGAACTCGCCGGCCTCCACCGGGTCCCCGTCCACCGCGAGCTCGCGCATCACGGTTCGCTCGAAGATCTGATGGTGCGGGTGCTGGAACACGAACCCGACGCCGTCGGGTCGGTCGATCCGTCCTTCGTCCGGCATCCCCAGACCGGCGATCAGCCGCAGCAGCGTCGTCTTCCCGCTCCCGTTCGGTCCGATCACACCGAGAATCTCTCCCCGCCGAAGGTCGAACGTCAGATCGCGGAACAGCGGTTCGGCGTATCCGAACGTGAGTCGGGCGACCGACAGCGATCGCTCGGCCATCGGCGCCGCGGCTCGGGCCGACCCGCCGTCGGTCCGCGGCCCCATGTCGCGTGGATCGATCCGCTCCCTCGGGTGCCGGCGGACGAGCCTCCCCCGATCGAGCACCAGAACGCGCGGGTTCATGCCGAGGAGCGGACGAATCCGATGCTCCGCAACGATCAACGTCATCTCCCCTGCATCCCGCAGTCGACCGAGGAGGTCGAACAACGCCTTGGCTCCGTCCGGATCGAGGTTCGCCGTCGGTTCGTCGAGCAGGAGGATTCTCGGGCGCATCGCAAGGATCGAGGCGATCGCCAAGCGTTGCTTCTCCCCCCCCGACAGGTCGGTCGTCTCGCGACCGCGCAGATGCCCGATACCGACCGCCTCCAGCGATGTGTCGACCCGCGCTTGAACCTCTTCGAGGGATAGATCGAGATTCTCCGGCCCGAACGCCACTTCCCGTTCGACGCGAAGGGTGCAGATCTGTGCATCGGGGTCCTGCTGGATGTAGCCGACCCGCTGCGCGATGTGCGCCGAGTCGGCGTCCCAAACCGAGGTGCCCTCCACGGTCGCCGCGCCGCCGACACGCGCGGGGATCAACTCGGGGATGAACCCGGCGATCGTCCGGCAGAGGGTCGACTTCCCACAGCCGGACGGACCGGTGAGGACGACGGTCTCCCCGTCGTCGATCGATTCCGTCAGACCGTCGATCGCGGGACGGTCGCGATCGGGGTAGTGGATCCGCAGGCCGCGCAGGGCGACCTCTCCCTCCCTACTCGACGACAAGCCGCGTCACCCGCCTGACCCAGTACGAACCGTCATAGTCCGGTGCGATCAGTCGCAACCGCCCCTCATCCAAGGTCAGCAACACGTCGGGATCCGACCGAATCGCCGGCCACTCGAACGCCGTCTCGTAGCCGTCGTCGGCGATCACCCGCACGGTTGCAGCGTCCTCCCGAGGTCGCGCCGACTCGAGGATCCGCACCAGCGGAACCCCGGTGTAGTCGCGAGGAGGAACGTAGGTCGAGCTCCCTCGCAACTCGGCACGCACCGTCATCTCCTCGTCGGTCCAGTCGCCGTATCGGAAGGTCAGCGGGGCATCCACTGCACCGGAGATCCTCGCCTGATCGGGAGCAGCAAACGGATCGTAGACGTTCACGTAGTAGTACACCCCACCACCCAGCAACGCGAGGAGCACCGCAAACGTCGCCACGTGACGTGTCCAGCGCTTCTTTGAACCCGGAACGACGTCCGCGCTCCGGCGCACGATCCGTGACGCCACCAGAAGTCGTTCGACGTCCCAAGACAGATAGCCGCCGAAGGCGGCCCCCGAGACGAACGCCAACCCGACCATCACGAGGATGAAGTAGATCGACACGCCGGAGAAGTAGATCGCCTGGAAGACGAGGACGTTCGACGCGGACGCGACCGCGCCGGCAAGCATCGCAAGGACAACCGAGGGTTGGCGGGAGATCCCCATCCCCACGTCCACGAACAGCCCTTCGATCAACGAGACGAGGACGACCACGACGCCGTGCGTCCCCCCCGACAGGAATTCGACGGCCCCTTTGAGAACGCCGGTGAGCATTCCCGCGCCGAACCGCCTGATCAGGAGCCGCGCGAGGAGAGACCAGAAGACGTGCAGGCCAGCGATCACCTGCCCCGCACCGAACGGGACCCCGAACAGCCGGTTGATCAGGTTCCCGAGGTAACCGATGTAGGTCGAGAGGACCCCGCCCGCCGCGGCGAGAAGGGCGATGAGGACGAGGTCGCGGACCGCGAATCGCTCCTTCATGACCTCATCGCCCATGACCGACTCGATTACAGGTCGAGCGCGATCTCCGCGAGGAACTTCACCGATCTCAGTCGGAGGTCCTCGGCGAGCTCGACCGAGTCGTCGTACACGAACCGCATGTATCCGTCCGATGACGGGTCGAGGAAGACGCCGTCCCTCTTGAACGCCACGATGAACCGGTCGTCCCGAGCGATCAGGTCGGCGGTCACCGATTGCCCGTACCCGTCCGAAGCTGTCAGGGTGATCTCATACCCCGTGCCCGCGAGGGTATCGTTGAAGTCCTCGTGGTTGTAGTGGATCCCCTGCTCCGGAGCGGGATGGATCTCGTCATCGACGTAGGCGATCAACCGCCATAGCGGGAGTCCCGTGTAGGTATGGGTCTCGCCCTTGCTCGTCACGCTCACGGTCGCAGTATGACACCGACAGCCGATCCCTTCTTCGAGCTCCCCCCGCCCGAACAGGCGCTCGACGGCCCCCGTCACGAGAAGGCTGTACTCCTCGTACGTCCCGAGGACCTCGATGATCGTGACCATCTTCGCCGAGAGCGAACTGCTGAAATGAGGGTTGTCGTCACCAACCTGGACGATGCGGAAGTAGCCCGGGTCGAGCGGCATGTATTCGCCGTTTTCCTTGTAGGCGAGGATCCAGGTCCCCTCCGAGGGATCGAGGAGCATCCCGGCGTCGTAGTTCATCGAGTACCCGTCCGACGCCGTCACCCGGATCGTCGCGTCCACCGGGATGTTCCCGATCAGCGTCGCCATCGGAACCCCGGTATAGGTCGCGGTGTACTCGGTCCCCGTGCTCTTGGTGAACGTCCCCGGGCCGGTGACGATGTCCATCTCCTCGAGATCGGCGATGGTGTGCGTCCAGGATCCTTCTCCACGGATGACTGTGAGGATCGCTCCGTCCGATTCCTCCGCACAGCCGGCGAACGCCACCAGGGTGAGACCAACGATCGCCGCGAGCAGCAGCCAGCTTCTCCTTCGCATCATCAACGCTCCTTCTGTGAGACCCTTTCCGAACGGGCGACCCATCGGGCTCTCCCGTCCACCTGATCAGAGGTCCGCCAGGGTCGGCAGTGCCCCCCCGTCGTAGTTGACCACGAGAAACACGACTCCCTTGACCTGCATCCCGGTCGTCGACGGCTGTTGGCCGTAGTAGTGCGCGTACTCCGAGCCGAGAGCGTCGAGCATGTCGGCGTTCCCGAATCGCTCGTCGGCGGGAAGGAAGACGAGCGCTGGGGCATCCTCCCATTCCTGCGGCGGCTCCCCATCGACAGAGAGCGCGAGAAGGACGGTACCGCAGGGTGTGTCTCCATCGAGCACGGCAGCGGGAAGCGTCTTGTGCCATCCGTCAAGCGCAACCGGGGTCAGCGTCTCGACGACTTCCATCCCGATGACGCTCTCGACCACTGCGCGGAGGTCGACGCCCCGATACTCGTGCGGCTCCTTCCAGTTCTCCTCGCCCTCCACCATCGCCGGACCCTCGTACACGACCCACCCGGTAACTCCCGGGAAGTCGGTCAGCTCGATGTCGTACGTTCGATCCCCGTGGACCAGCCGGACCTCGAACTGCACGTCATCCGGCCACGCCTCCAGCGATTCCTCCGTCTCCGGTTCGCGCAGAATGACCCAGACCGCCACGGCTGCGGCGACCCCCAGCGCCAAGACGACGATCCACCCCCAGTGCCGCCGCGTCATGGAGCCTCCTCCATCGAGGACGTGCGGATCGCTACGGCTGGAACCGCGGCGATCACCGAATCCCCTATGCAGAACCCAAGGGCCTCGACCGTCGCTCGTTCGTGAAGCGAGTTGAGCTCCATGCCGTCCCCGGCCAAGACGAGATTGACTACCTGTCCGAGACGGCGGAGCTTCTTCACGCGGACCGCCAGAACGTTCTCCGCTGTGCAAAGCGGCAGATCGGGCCCGTCCTTGAAGACGAGCACGGACTCCGGCGGAATCGCGATGAGAATCTCGCCGAACCGACCGAAATCGAGCACGTTGAGCCGTGCATCACCCAAGCGCACCACGCAGACAGCACCGTCCCGCCGGACGACCCGGACGCGGTAGGTGTTCTTCTCCATCAGGCGGGACGCCTCGGGAAGCCACGACTTCCCCATCGTCTGCGTTCCACGGTGCTGAATGCGCTCCGACCAGAGCAGGTGCTCCATCACTTCGCGGGGCGTCCCCGACGAGACGAGAAGCTCGGACATGTCGACATCGAGCGATTCAGCGAGGGTACGAATCTCCACCAGACCGGGCGCCGGGCGTGTTCCATGCTCGATCCGCGACAGGCGGCTGTAGTTCATCCCGGTGCGTTCGGCAAGATCGCGCAAGCTGTACCCCTTCCGCTGACGCGCCGCATGGAGCAGACTTCCGAACTGTGCCTTGCGCATGCACGGGAGTCTATCCGCACTGTTGCCATCTGTCAACAACCGACTTCAATCCCTCAGGTCGGAACGGCAATCCCCTTCGGCTACAATACGCGCTATGTTTCGACGTGGACCGAGGCAGCTGCGACTGACCGACGGGCCGATCACCAGCTCGCTGCTTCGCTTGGCGTGGCCGGTGATGTTGTCGAACCTCTTCCAGACGCTCTACAATTTCGTGGACCGATTCTGGCTCGCTCGCCTCGGGGTCGTCGAAATCGCGGGCCTCGCGTTGGCCTGGCCGCTGGTCTTCTTGATGCTGTCCATCGGAAGCGGAATCACCATCGCAGGCACGGCCCTCGTTGCGCAGTACACCGGTGCCGGACGCCCCGAGGAAGCGAACCTCGCTGCCGGACAGGTGGTCGGGTTCACCGCCGTGCTCGCCGTTCTCCTCGGCTTTGGAGGCTTCTTTGCGGCCGAGCCGGTCCTCTCGTTGATGGGCGGAGAGCCCGAGCTGACCACCGCCGCGGCGACCTACCTGAGAATCATCTATGTCGGGATCCCGATGATGTTCGGCACGTTCGTCATCACCGCGCTCCTCAACGGCGTCGGCGACACGGTGACCCCGATGATCCTGATCGCTGCGTCCGTCGGCCTCAATCTTGTTCTCGATCCATTGTTCATTTTCGGCTGGGGGCCGTTCCCGGCATGGGGGATCGCCGGCGCCGCCGCGGCGACCGTCCTCGCGAGGGGACTTCTGGCGTTGGTCGGCCTCCTCTGGCTGTTCTCCGGAAGGCTCGGCGTCCACCTTCGATTCCGCGACCTGCGGCCCCGATGGGAGCTGATCCGCCGGATCGTATCGATCGGTGGACTGGCGTCGATCGGCAATGCAGGATCCGCACTGGGGTTCACGATCATGAACGGTGCCCTCGCCCGAATCGGCACGGTCGTCTTGAGTGCCTTCGGAATCGGCAACGCGTTCATCTCGATCGTCCTGATGCCGGCCATGGGGCTCGGTCAGGCCACGGCCACGATGGTCGGGCAGAACCTCGGGGCCGGAAGACCGGACCGAGCGAACCGTTCGGTCTGGGCCGGGGTCACGATTTCGAGCGGCATCTTGGTCGCGGCAGCGGTGATCGTTCTTTTCTTCAGGGAATCCTTGATGGCCTTCTTCCTGTCCGATCCGGAGGTCCTCGCGGTCGGGAAGGAGATGCTGTTCCTCATCGCGTTCTCCTTCCCGCTCATGGGGGTCATCCAGGTCATCATGGGCACCTATCAAGGCGCAGGGCACACCTTCTACTCGATGTTCTTCGGGCTGTTCCGGTTGTGGGCTCTCCGCGTGCCGCTAGTCTACGTCCTCGGGTTCACCTTCGGAATGGGAGCCAGCGGCGTCTGGTGGGCGATGCTCGCGTCGAACTTCGGGACGGCCGCCCTCTCTCTCGGCTTCTTCCTCACCGGCAACTGGAAGCAGCAGGTGATCAAGGAGAGGACCGCCAGCGGTTAGCCTTGCGCGTCGATGCAGCACGACCTACCCTGTCGTCATTCATCACGCGGCGGAGGGTGCGGCATGGCGACGATCACGATCGCGGAGGCAAAGGCCCACGTGGGAGAACGCGTCACGCTTCGGGGCTGGCTGTACAGCAAGCGATCCAGTGGGAAGATCCTGTTCCTGCAGATCCGCGACGGTACCGGCGTGATCCAGGCCGTCCTGTCCGAGCCGGAAGCGCCGGAGCTGTTCGAGCGTGCCGATCGGCTCTCCCGCGAGACGTCGCTCATCGCCTCCGGCATCCTCCGTGAGGACCCCCGCGCGCCGACGGGCTGTGAGCTACAGCTCACCGATCTGGACATCATCCATGAGCCAACGGAGTCATTCCCGATCGAGTTGACGGAACACACTCCCGGGTTTCTCATGGATCACCGTCACCTCTGGATCCGTACCGGACGACAGGTTCCCATCCTGCGGATCCGGGATGCCACGTTCCGCGCGTTTCGCGAGTTCTTCCACCAACGCGGGTTCGTCGCCACCGAAGCGCCGATCCTGACCGGCACCTCGGTCGAGGGCACCACGACGCTGTTCGAACTCGACTACTTCGGGGACAAGGCGTACCTCAGCCAGAGCGGACAGCTCTACCTAGAGGCGACCGCGATGGCCCTAGGGAAGGTCTACTGGATTGGGCCGGCGTTCCGAGCGGAGAAGTCCAAGACGAGGAAACACGTGACCGAGTTCTGGATCGCGGAAGCGGAGATGGCCTTCGTCGATCACGCGGAGAACCTCGCGCTGCAGGAAGACCTGGTTCGGTTCATCGTCGAGTCCGTCATACAGGAGCGTCGTCCGGAGCTGGAGCAGCTCGAGCGCGACGTGGACCTCTTGCTGTCGGAGATCCGCGAGCCGTTCGCGCGGATCGACTACGCGGATGCGGTGATGCTCCTACAGGAGAGCGGGCAGGACGTTTCGTTCGGAAGCGATTTCGGCGCGCCGGAGGAAGCGACGCTCGGTGAGAAGTTCGGTCGACCGGTGTTCGTCGAGCGCTTCCCGGTGCGGATGAAGCCGTTCTACATGAAGCGCGATCCCCTCGACCCGGAGCGAGTTCTCGCCGCCGACCTGATCGCACCCGAGGGATACGGAGAGATCATCGGCGGCAGCCAGCGGGTCGACACGGAGGCGGAGCTGGTCGCGCAGCTCAAGGAGTTCGGCCTTCCGATCGAGCCGTACCAGTGGTACATCGACCTGCGAAGGTACGGCTCGGTTCCGCATTCCGGTTTCGGGATGGGCTTGGCGCGGGTGATCGCGTGGATCACGGGGGTTCCCCATGTCCGCGAGGTGATTCCCTTCGCGCGCCAGATCAACCGGCTCTACCCGTAGAGGACGCGTCGGACTCCTCGCTCAATCGGATCAGAAGATCCACCGCAACCGCACCTTGTTCGTCCGCGAACACGGGGTTGAGATCAATCTCGGCAATCTCGGGAAACTCGAGCCCGATCCGCCCTAGGGCGGTGATGATCCGAACGAGTGGAGCAAGCGCTACGGCGGCTTGCCCCCGGAAGGCCTCGAGCAGTGGGAACGCGCGAATCGAGCGGATCATCCCCTCGGCCTGGATCTCCGAGATCGGCGCCACGCCGAACGCGACGTCCTTGAGCGCCTCCACCAGCGTCCCACCGATCCCGAACATCACAGCGGGGCCGAAGGTCGGATCCTGCTCGAGGCCGAAGATCAGCTCCCGCCCTTCGACCATTCGCTGCGCAAGGAGACGCGCGTTCTCCAGGCCGAGCGACGCGATAACCGCCCCAAGGCGCACGACCGCCTCACGCACCGCCTGCTCCGTCTCCATCCCGATGACCACCGCGTTCTGTTCGAACCGATGCGCCAGATCGGGAGCGTCTACCTTCAGCACCAGGGGAGAATCCGCTTCCTCGAGGAACCGGACGGCGTCCTCGGCGCCGCGGATGTATGCATGCGCGCAGATCGGAACGCCGTAGGCCCCAAGCAGCTCGGCCCCCTCATCGAAGAAGAGCCCCGTCCGCCCATCTCGACGGACCTGCCGGAGGATCCGCGAGACCCTGTCGGAGTCCGCGGGACCCACGGGGGCTTCCGATCCATCCCGCCGCTGGAGATCTCGGGCCCGGCGGAGAACGGAGAGGGCAGCCACCGCCGTCTCCGGCATCGCGTACGTCGGGACCCCGGCGTCGTGGAGCGGAGAGACCAGCGGTTGAACGATGTCGCTGTGACTCAGGGTGCAAAAGAGGATCGGCTTGTCCGGTCGACGCTGGGCCACCCGGGCGATGCCGGAACCCACTGCCTCGAGCGGCTCGTGGAAGACGAGCGGTGGACGGAAGATGACGATCGCGGCGTCGGCCTCTCCGAGCAACAGCTCCAATCCCTTCTCGTAGTGCTCGCTTGTCGCTGTGGCGATCATGTCGACCGGATTGCCGAGCCCGGCCTCCGGGGGGAGGAATCGGGCGAGATCCACGCGCAGCCGTTCCGAGACGGGGGGGATCTCCAGGCCTTCGCGGATGCACGCGTCCGCCGCGATAATCCCTGCCCCGCCGGCGTTCGTGAGGATCGCGACGCGATCTCCCTCGGGAAGCAACCCTCGCTCCAGCGCGCGAAGGGCGGTCAACGTCTCTTCGATCGTGCTGACCCGCAACACGCCGCACTGACGGAGGAACGCGTCGACGATCGCGTCCGGACTTGCCAACGACCCGGTATGCGACGCCACAGCCGCCGCCCCGGCCTCCGTACGCCCCACCTTGAGGACGACCACCGGCTTCCCGATCCCAGAGACCAGGCGCCGGAATTCGCCTGGGTCGGCGAAGCTCTCCAGGTACAGGAAGATGGCGCCGCATTCCTCGTCGTGAGCGAGGTAGGACAGGAAGTCGTTCTCGGTCAGGCCGGCCCGGTTCCCCAGGTTGATGAAGCGCGACACGCCGAGGCCGGCGTCCTCGAAGCATTCAAGCAGCGTCTCTCCAACGGATCCGCTCTGCGAGACAAAGGCGATCTCCCCACCCGGGGGGAACCAGCGGGAGAACGAAGCGTTCAATCTCATCCGCTCGGAGCTGTTGATGATCCCCATGCAGTTGGGACCGACCACATTCAATCGATAGCGTTCGATCAGAGAGTGGAGTCGTCGCTCGAGCTTCGCTCCCTCCTCTCCGCTCTCCTTGAACCCGGCCGTGATGATGACGAGGTTCGAGATCCCCTTCCGGCCGCATTCCTCGACCGCATCCAACACGAGCGTCCGGTTGATCGCAAGGATCGCTAAGTCCACCTCTTCTGGCAGCGCGCCGATCGTCGGAACACAGGGAACACCGAAGACCTCGGTATACTTCGGATTGACCGGATGGAGGCTTCCGCGATACCCGCACGTTTGCAGGTTCGCGAGGATCGTCCCGGCCACCGATCCGGCCTTCGGGCTCGCCCCAACGATCGCGACCGACCGCGGTTCAAGCAGCCTTTCCAAGCCTTCCGTCATCGGTCCTCATCCCCCATCCCCCTCGCGATCAACCAGGCGAGCCCCACCATGATCAGCACGTCTCCGATGCTAAACGCCGTAGCGAACGGGATCCAGCTCGGCAGGTAAAGCCAGTCGCCCAGCACGTTGAGTCGCGTCGATGGGGACATCCGGATCACGTTGGCGAGGATCTCGCCCTCCTGAAGTCGATCGGCCGTGTACCCGAGCCCCGCGCGTTGAAGCGCCGTGGTCGACGCCGGCATGTACCCACCGTTCGAAGCGATCGTCACGAGGTTGCAGGCCGCCCCCGCCAGAAGAGCGCCGATCGGCAGGCCCCGAACGTTCATGACGAGCCAGAACACGAGGATCGCGTACGAGAGGATGTGAAGGGGAGCCTTCGCGTAAGGGAGAAGCGGTGCTCCGGAAACCAGAGGGAAGATGAGCAACTGGATGAGTAGGGCGACCGGAACCAACCACAGCCAACGAAGACGCAATCGCACCAGATGGGGCAGGCGTCCCCCCCGGGCGAAGCCAATTGCCAGCCCGATGGCAATGGCAATGAGGTAGAGCATCGCGAGCGGCTAGCCTTCCGGTGCAGCCGGCGCCAGCACCTCTTCCCGAACGGTGCTCTCGGCGCCGGCTGCACCGAGAACCCGCAGGAGCGCGTCGGCAACTCGCGGATCGAGGTCGGTCCCGCGCATTCCCCTCAGCATCTCGATGGTCTGTTCCGGAGTGAACGCGCTCCGATATGGGCGATCGGTCGTCAACGCGTTGTGGATGTCCGCGGCGGCGATGATCTGCGCGATCAGCGGGATCTCCTCGCCCTTCAAGCCGCCTGGGTAACCGCTGCCGTCCCACCGTTCATGCTCATGGCGGACGGCTTCGACGACCCGGCTGTAGATCTCCAACCCTTCGATCAGCTCCGCGCTCACCACCGGATGACGCTTCATGACCTCCCACTCCTCGTCGGTCAGCGGCCCCGGCTTGAGGAGGATCGAGTCGGGGACCGCGATCTTCCCGATATCGTGAACCCGCGCTGCAACGTCGATGTCTTCGATCTCCCCTTGGGAGAGACCCATTTCCGCCGCAATCTGAACGGCCAGCTCAGCCACCTGCTCGGAGTGTACCGCAGTGTAATGGTCTCGCGCGTCCAGAAGCTGCGAGATCCGCTCGAACGTCTTGCGCGCTTCAGTCTGCAACCTGACATAGCCACGGAATGAGAGATGCACAAGCGTCAGGGGGAAGAGCGCCAGGAAGCTGTGCCATACAGAGAGACTCTGCAGGACCGTCAGAAGCAGCGCCGACACGCAGAGTACGATGTACTGAACGAAGAACTGCCTACTGCTCTCCCACAGCGAATAGAAGAACGACTTCCCTTCTGTCAGGCTTACGATCGCTGTCACAAAGGCCAGATTGAAAACGAAGTAGACCGCGAACGCCGCAATGGCAATCAGGTAATCCTCAAGTCCCCTTAGCTGGAGTACCTCCCGTCGAAAGATCAGAAGAAGCAGCCCCGCCGCACTCACTGTTACGACCAACTGACTGACGTTGAAAACAATGGGCACCAATCCCGACCGTCTCCTCGGCCCACCCGGGTTCCAGCGAAGGAAAAGCTCCGAGAGAAGGGACGACAACAGGACCAAGAAGACAGCCCAGTACGGGCCCAGGATGAATACACCAGCCAGGCAGATCGCGATCGAACTGGAGAATTCCCACTTGAAGGCGGGGATCCATGTGGCGTAAAGCTCGGCCAGCACAGCAAGGACAACAAAGATGAGGAACAGAACTAGCTTGTCAGATCCTGGGTACTCGCTCTGGGAGATGGAGAAGACAACAGAACCCAATGCGAGAAGCACCAGCATAAAGATAAAGAGACTTGCTCGCCACGGAACTCCCATCAAACCTCCCAGCACCGCGCATCGTCAAGCCCCCTATCTTAAGCGTCCACTAACACCTTAGCTACGTCGATACGTGTCCTCCTTTCGCCGCACTTGTCCCAAGGTCTTCATCCAAGCGTTTGACCTACCGACCCTCCGGCCGCCACTTGAAGTTCTCCGCCAGCAGCAACGCCAGCGCCGCAAACGTCAGCAGGTAGTACATTGCCCTCCCGCTGAACAGCTTCTTCATTCGCTCTTCGCCTTTCCGGTTGTAGCCGCCCCACTTCATCGTCGTGACCTCCTCTATCCGCGACCTTCCGGCCGCCACTTGAAGTTCTCCGCCAGCAGCAACGCCAGCGCCGCAAACGTCAGTAGGTAGTACGTGCCCCTCGAACCGAACAGCTTCTTGACCACTCGGCTCATTCTCTCTTCCCCTTTCCGGTTGTAGCCGCCCCACTTCATCGCTCGGACCTCCTTGTTGAGAAACGCAGAAACTGCGTACAAGAGAACGCTTCGAGCTGCCATCCTCTTCGGCTACCTATTGCACCCCTTCGTGCCATGTATAGGTGAGAGGGTCGAAATGGTCAAGTTTCTTGGATCTAGTTTCCATGCTTTTTCGAGCATATGATGGACGACATCCGTTTCCCTTACATTCCATCGGCCGAGCGGGAGGCGCGGTCGAGGGCGGACCGAGCGCTCTGGAGAAGCATGCGCGCCGCCGGTCGATCCGCAGGCGACAACGCGGCAGATGGGCTCTGGGCGGGTTTGACTTCCCTTCCCACGGGCGATACAGTTACCCGCAGATCGACGACGAGGTGCAAGAGTGAGAGAATACGAGATTGTATATGTCCTACGCCCTGATCTGTCGGACGAAGATCGCTCCGCGAAGATCGAACGCATTCATTCCCTCATCACCGAAAACGGTGGGGAACTCAGGAAGCTCGAGGAATGGGGAAAGCGTGTTCTCGCCTACGAGATCAAGCACAATACCGAGGGGTACTACGGCTTGGCGGAGTTCCGCCTTCCTCCAGACTCCGTGAAGACGGTCGAAGATCGCCTCAACATCGACGAGGAGATCCTTCGCTATCAGATCGTCTCCCGTTCGTAAGGGAGGTCCCATGGCGGCAAGTCTCAACAAGGTCATCCTGATTGGGAATCTGACGGCCGATCCCGAGCTTCGGTACACGCCGAGCGGGACAGCGCGAACCCGCTTTGCGATCGCGATCAATCGCCAATACAAGAACGCGTCCGGACAGCTCCAGGAAGAGGTCACCTTCGTACCGATCGTGACGTGGGGATCTCAGGCCGAGAACTGCGCGAACTACCTGAGCAAGGGAAGGTCGGTCGCGGTCGACGGCCGCCTACGCATCGATACGTTCGAGAACGCCGACGGAGAGAGAAGGAAGGTTGTGGAGGTCGTGGCATCGAGCGTCCAGTTTCTCGGCGGCCCGTCCCGACAGTCCGACTCGGGTCCGTCCGACTCCGAAAAAGCCGAACCATCGCCCGATAGCCAAGCCGATGAGGAGGTTCCTTTCTAGACCATGTTCACCAAGCGAAGACGTAAGTGTCGTGTCTGCGAAGGCAAGGCAACGCTCGACTACAAGAAGCCACAGGAACTCAAGCAGTTCATGAATCGACTCGGGAAGATCCTTCCCAAGCGAGCGACCCGTCTGTGCGCCAAGCACCAGCGCCAGCTCGCGCTGGAGATCAACCGCGCACGCAAGTTGGCTCTGCTTCCGTACGTCGGGGAGCGAGAGCCGATGAAGATGCGCCGGTAGCAGGCGAACCCCGGCCGCTCCCCTGCGATCGATGGCCAAGATCGACAGAGCCGCGGGATGGTTGGCCAGGCGGGCCCGGGGTGGTTTTCCCCCCGATGACGACAGGTCCGGCGCGCCTCGCCCGCCGCTTTCACTCCACGACGCGTTTTCGGACGCGCAGCTCGTCGGCTCGGATTGCCTCTGCATCGAGCGCTGCGCGCCGCTGGTCCCGCCGCGGCCGCCCGGTGATGCGACCGCCACAGCGCTGCTCGCCGAGCTTCGCCTCATCTATGGGATCGGTGCGCGGTACACGGAGAAGCTGCAACAGGATGGCTACACCACGCTGATCGACTTGTGCGCTCACCCGCGATGGGGGCTCGCCTCGTCCGCCCTGTTGGCCGATTGGGGCACGCCGTTCGACTCCGAGGCCGTCTTTCGGTCCCTCGATCGATGGCTTCCGAGCGCCGACCCGCTGTGCCTGCGGTCGCTCGGGCTCGTGCCGCCCGAGAAGCTCCTGTTCTTCGATCTGGAGACTCTCGGACTTAGCAACGCCCCGGTTTTCCTCGTCGCCGCCGGCCGCTTCACCGAGGAGGGCTTCGTAACTCGCCAGTACCTCGCCGCTTCTCTTGGGGCCGAGGTCGAGCTTCTCGATCGGATAAGCTGCGAGATCCAAGACGCTTCCGCTCTCCTCTCCTACAACGGGAAGAGCTTCGACTGGACGGTCCTGCGGGAGCGATCGGCCTACTACGGCGTCCTACTGCCGGATGTTCCCATCCACGTCGACCTCCTTCACCATGCGCGGCGCGCGCTTGGCGCAGTCGTTCCCGACTGCCATCTCAGCACGATCGAGGAGCGCGTCCTCGGCATCGAGCGAATGCACGACGTACCGAGCGAGGAGGTCCCCATCCGCTACACAGCGTACCTGGAGACCGGAGACGCGGGGCACCTCCTGCCGATCGTTCAGCACAACCGGCAGGACCTTCTCAGCCTCGTCGCCCTCCTCGAACACCTCTCCCGAATGATCGACAATGCTTGATCAGCTGCTGGAGGACCTCGAACGATGCGCCTGGTATCGAGGTCAGATCGTCCATACGACCACTCGACCGGGATCCACCGCCGAGTACGCATCCATCGAACTTTCCCCGATCCTTGCCGACGTCCTGGCAAGCCGCGGGCTCAGCTTGTACCGCCATCAGGCGGACGTCATCGCGGCGTTCCGCGGCGGGAAGGACGTCATCATCGCGACACCCACGGCATCCGGGAAGACGCTCGCGTTCACCCTCCCGATCCTCGAGGCGCTGAACGAGGATCCGCAGGCGTGTGCGTTGCTCCTCTATCCGCTTAAGGCACTCGCCAACGATCAGCTCGAGAAGCTACGCGCCCTCGAGTCCGCCTCTGGTCTCGACCTCAAGCCCGCTACCTACGACGGAGACACCCCATCGTCCAGCCGAAGTCGAATCAAGCGAACCGCGCGAATCATCCTCACCAATCCCCACGCGCTCCACCAGTACCTCCCCTGGCACCATCAATGGGCGCGGATCTTCTCGAACCTCCGCGCCGTCGTCCTCGATGAAGCGCACCAGTATCGGGGCGTGTTCGGAAGCAACGTCGCGTACCTGCTCCGTCGGTTGCTCCGGATCGTCGCCCACTACGGAGGCTCGCCTCGGATCGTTCTCTCGTCCGCCTCGGTCGGCAACCCGGAGGAATTCGCTCGTGCGCTGACCGGCCGAGATGCGGTGTCCGTCCGCGAGGACGGCTCCGCCCGCGGGGAGAAGCAGGTCGTCTTCTGGGATCCGCTCGCCGATCCCTCCCGATCGATCACGACGCAGATCTCGAGCCTACTGGCCTTCCTCACCCAGCGAGGCGTGCAAACCATCTGCTTCGCGCGGACCCGCGCGTCGGCCGAACTCATCGCACAACGAGCCGGTCAAGCATCCGGGCAGACGATGGCCGCCTATCGCGCCGGATACCTCCCCGAAGAACGGAGGCGATTGGAGGAGGGCGTCCGGAGCGGAGAGATTCGCGGCGTCGTCTCGACCACCGCCCTGGAGGCGGGCATCGACATCGGCGGACTTGACGCGGCGATCCTCGTCGGCTTCCCCGGCAGCCTGCTCTCCGCCTGGCAGCAGGCCGGGCGAGCCGGACGGGGATCGGACCCTTCACTGCTGATCTTCGTCCCGTTCGAGAACCCGCTCGATCGGTATTTCCTCGCCCATCCCGACACCTTCCTCGCTCGGACCCACGAACGGCTCGTCGTCCCACTGGGTCACGCGAACCAGTCCGCCGGGCATCTCGCTTGCGCCGCCGCTGAGCTTCCCCTCCCGGAAGCGGATCTGCCTCCCGCGAGCGCCGAGCTGGCCCGGGAGCTGCGCGAGCGCGGCGTCCTCGCACTCACGCCTCGGGGGTACATCTACCGCGGTCTGCGTCGCGCGCACGAGGCGGTCTCCCTCGACGATCTGAGCGGCGAGACGATCCTCATGACCTGCGATGGCCACCTGCTGGAGACCATGGATTCGGTCCGCGCTCGGCGGGACGCGTTCCCAGGCGCCGTCTACCTTCACCGTGGCGAGACCTACGTGGTCGACCAGCTCGATCTCGAGCAGGGGCTCATCGAGGTCCGCAAGGAGGACACCGACTACCACACCCACAGCCTGCGAGCGTCCGAGGTCGAGATTCTCTCCACGGAGGACGTCCGCTCCGATGAGTTGTTCACGCTCCACACGGGTCGGGTTCGGGTCACCGAGTCATTCCTCGGATACAAGGCGATTCATGCCAACCGGTCCGTCTCCGTCCATCCACTGGAGCTTCCCTCTCACGTCTACGAGACGGACGCGATGTGGCTCACCTTTCCTGACGGGATCGAAGGACTCCCGACCGAACGGCTCATGGGTTCCTTGCACGGAGCCGAGCACGCGCTGATTGCGATGGCCCCCCTCGTCGTGCTCTGCGACGCGACCGACGTCGACGGCCTTTCCACGCCGGCTCATGCACAGACCCGCGCACCGACGATCGTCCTGTTCGACGACCTCTCCGAAGGAGCCGGTCTCGCACCGGCCCTGTTCGATGCGTTCGATCCCCTCGCCGCACGGGCGCTCGACCTCGTTCGCGGTTGTCCCTGCGAGGCGGGGTGCCCTTCGTGCTTGTTGTCGCCGCGTTGCGGCAGCCAGAACCAGCCGCTGCACAAGCCGGGGGCGATCCATATACTGGAGGCTCTCACGCGAACGACCGCGCGGGCGGAGGCCACCGAATGAAGCGAATCGTCGCTGCCATCTTCCACCCACCGATGGGACCGACCGATCTCGAGCGCTTCGTCGAAGGCGGAAGGATCGCATCGACCGAGGATCTGATCCGGGGGCTCCGCGATGCCGTCGATGAGATCGTCGTCGTTGCGGGGGCCCGCGGCGCCGAAGCGTTCCGTTCGGACGGCGTGTCCGTCGTTCACTCGGAGGCCGACCGCTCGTTTCACCTCGGCAAGACCCTGCAACGACTGATCCGCGAACGCGGAATCGACGCCCTTCTCTATTTCGGCAGCGGCAGCGGCGGCCTGCTGAGCGAAGAGATGATCGATGCCCTGATCTCCTTCGCCGAGCGGGAGGACCCGGGCGCGCTGTTCAACAACTTCTACTCGTGCGACTTCGCGGTCCTCGCATCGGCTCCCGCCTTCCTGGACGTGCCGCTTCCTCGAGACGACAACGGCCTCGGCTTCTCGATCTCCGATGCAGGCATCCCTTGCTTCCCTCTGTTCCGCTCGGTCGAGACGGAGTTCGACATCGACACGCCGACCGATCTTCTCCTCCTCCGCGCGTCGGGGCGCGGCGGCGCGTCCGTCCGAGCGTTCGTCGAGTCGGACCGCTTCGAGCATCCGACCCTCTCCGCCGTGTGCGAACGGCTGGCCGACCGATCGTCGTTCGTCCACCTGTACGGGCGGATCAACCCCGCGACATGGGGCGCGTTTGAGCGACGGATCGCCTGCCGGACATCCGGTGCGATCGAGGGACGCGGAATGCGCGCCTACGCCGACGATCCCCCGCGTCTGTTGCATCGGATCGCCCGTGAGGACGGCCCGAAGATGTTCTTCGATCGGTTGGCCGAGGTTGCGGATGCCGCCATTCTCGATACCCGACCGCTTCTCGCCGTTCGAGGACGTTTGCCGGACGCGTCCGACCGGTTCGCCAGCGACCTGTTCTTGACGGATCGGATCGACGATCCGATCTGGTCCGCGTTCACCCGAGCCGCGGCCGCCGCGCCGATCCCGGTGCTGTTGGGAGGGCACTCCCTCGTCAGCGGGGGGCTTTCGCTGCTCGCGGACGCCAGCTGGAAAGGCCGAGAGCTTGTTCGTAGACTCCATCCCGAGCCGTTCAAAGGAAGGAACGATCGAGCATGAGCCACGCCCACAACACGCGCCGTCTGATCGACGTCGACGCCCAAACGGCCGCCCTGATTGCCGCCGAGGAGCGTCGGCAGCGAGAGAAGATCATCCTGATTCCGTCTGAGAGCCTCACCCCCGCGCCGGTTCGAGAGGCCCTCGGCTCGGTCTTCTCCAGCATCTACGCCGAGGGATACCCGAGGAAGGCGATGATGAAGACCTCGTCCGAGCGGCTCGCCGAGCTCGACGAGCAGCTTGCCAGCCACCGTCGGTACGCGGACCGCCGATTCTACAAGGGCACCGAGTTCGCCGACTTGATCGAGGCGCTCGCCGCCCAGCGGGCCGCTGAAGCGTTCGCCACCGACGCGTTTCCGGCCGAGCGGATCCACGCCAACGTGCAGCCCCTGTCCGGGGCGGCGGCCAACCTCGCCGTCTACGATACGTTCGTCCGGCCGGGCGAGACGGTCATGGGGATGGCGCTCACCGAGGGCGGCCACCTGACGCACGGCTCCGAGTTCAATGTCACCGGCAAGCGATACCGCATCGTCTCCTACGCGGTCGATCCCAAGACCGGGCGGCTCGACTACGAGCAGGTCCGGAACCTGGCGGAGGAGCATCGCCCGCGGATGATCATCGGCGGATTTACCTCGTACCCGTGGACGCCGGACTGGGACGCGTTCCGGGAGATCGCGGACGGCGTCGGCGCGATTCTCCTTGCGGACATTGCGCACACCGCCGGATTGGTGGTCGGCGGTGTCTATCCGAACCCGGTCGGCATCGCCGACGTCGTCACGTTCACGACCCACAAGACGCTCTGCGGGCCGCGCAGTGCCGTGATCCTCACCACCGATCCGGAGATCGCCGAGCGGATCGATGCCGCCGTCTTCCCCGGGCTCCAAGGGGGGCCGCACGTGAACAAGTTTGCGGCGCTCGCCGTGGCCCTCAAGGCCACTCAGACTGAGCCGTTCCGCGACCTCCAGCGGCGGATCGTGGAAAACGCCTCGCATCTCGCCGAGGCGCTCCGGGGGCAGGGGATGACCCTCGCCTACGGGGGGACGAACACGCATCTCCTTCTCGTCGATCTGCGGACGATCGACAACGATACCGGCTTTGTGATGATGGGGGAGATCGCGTCGCGGATCCTCGATCTGGTCGGCATCGTCTGCAACAAGAACACCCTGCCCGGCGACACCAGCGCCGCCGACGCGCACGGAATCCGGCTGGGGACCCCGTGGGTGACGCAACGGGGAATGGGGAAGGCCGAGATGGAGACGCTGGCGGAGATCATCGCCCGCGTCCTTCGGAGCATCCGACCGTTCGAGTACATCGGCCTGACCGGCCAGCTCTCCCGCGGGAAGACGACCCTCTCGGTCCTCGAGACGGCCCGGCGGGACGTCCGCGCGCTGATCGGACGGGTCGACCCGTCGGTTTCCACACGCGGCGATATCCAGGAAGACCCTTCGGAAAGGACGATCCTCCGACTGCACAGCGGGCGCGTCCGCGCCCTGCTTCACGAGGCGACGCCGGCCGATCTCCTTTCCCTGAAGCCGAACGAGCCGTGTCCGACGTCTCTGTTCGACGAACGCGGGAAGCTCCTCTCGGAGATCGTCGTCGGACGAATCGGCGACGAGGACTACCTCGTCCTCGCCCCCCGGGAGAACGGGGAGTCGGTCGCGACCTGGCTGACCGGGCTGGCCGACGGATACGTCGTCTTCGACGAGGACGACGTCTTCCGCAAGGTCCAGGGACCGGCCGTCGTCGAGGAGATCCCCGAAGACGCGGTGCCCGAAGCGGCGCGTCGCTGGCTGACGATGCCGATCGAGACCGAGGGGAACGGGCGGACGATCCAAGAGGCCTACGCTCGCTGGCCGGAGCGGTTCGCCGTTCACAAGCCGTACTTCGTCGGACAGCCCCTGCTGGACCTGTCCTCGACGGAGGCGGATCGAGCGGTGTTCTCGTGGAACGAACCCGAGACCGAGACGCTTCGGGGGACGCCGCTGCACGACGTCCACGTCGATCTCGGTGCACGGCTCGTCCCGTTCGCCGGGTGGGAGATGCCGGTGTGGTACACGTCGGCCCTCGACGAGCACCGCGCCGTCCGGAAGGCCGCCGGCCTGTTCGACCTCGGGCATATGGGGGTCTTCCAAGTGAGCGGGAAATACGCCACCGAGTTCCTCAACGCCGTCACGTCGAACTACGCGGCGTGGCTCGAGGACGGGCAGTCGCACTACGCGTACTTGCTCGATCCGGACGGCCGAATGATCGACGACATCATGGTTTACCGGCGCGCCGTCGATCGCTATCTCCTCGTCGTGAACGCCGTCAACGAGGCGAAGGACTGGGAGTGGCTGACCGGAGTCAACGAGGGGCGCTACCTCATCGATCGCGAGATCCCGGCGCGCCGCCCGTCGTCGAAGGTAACGATCCAAGATCTCAAACGCGATCACGGAGTGATCGATCTCGCATTGCAGGGGCCACGGAGCCTGGAGATCCTCAACCGCATTCTCAGCCCGGAGGATCGGCGCGCCGTCGCCTCCCTCGAACGAACCGAGTTCTGCGAGCTGACGGTCGAAGGACACCAGCTGATCGTCGCCCGAACCGGCTACACGGGAGAGCCGGTGGGGTACGAGATTTACGTCGGCGGACATTCGTCCGGCTGGATGTGGGGCCGTCTCCTCGAGGTCGGGCGGGCGCTCGGGCTTCTTCCCTGCGGTCTCGCCGCCCGCGACTCGACGCGGACCGAGGCCGGATTCCCCTTGTACGGACACGAGTTCGCCGGCCCGCATGAGATCAATCCGTTCGAAGCCGACTACGGATCGTACGTGAAGCTTCACAAGCCGTTCTTCATCGGGAGGCGGCACGGCGTCACGGCGTATCGCGAGGCGAACCGGACGATCATCCGCTTCGCGTCCGAGGTTGGCGCGCGCCGCGTTCAGGACGGCGCGACCGTCCTCAATCGGAACGGCGCCGTGATCGGCCGGGTCACGAGCTGCGTCAGCCTGGGCGACCGCCAGGTCGGTCTGGCGCTCCTCGAGGGCGTGAGGCTCGAGCCGGACACGTCGATCTCCCTCCTGAATCCTCCCGCCGAGCGAACCGCGGGGAAGGCGATGGGCGCTCTGGGAATCGGAGATCGCGTGCCCCCGCGGGTGCGAGCGACCGTGCTTCCTCGGCTCTTGGCGCAGGAAATCGACGAATAGCTTGCGAACGTTGCAGCATCGGGGGGGGATTCTCCAGAGCGCGGGGCCGCGCTAGTTCAGGCGCCGATCCTCAGGAACCACCGGGCAGGTCTGAATCAGCCACTTGAGCTCGTTCGGCAGGACCGACTCGAGCGCCTGCGCATACTCGCGCCAGCGATCGCGCTCCTGACAGAGCTCTCGAATGACCTCCCGGAGGACGCCGGTTTCCACGTCCGATTGGATGACGATACAGAACCCCGAAGGCGTGTCCTCGTCGCCGAGCTCGTCCTTCAGCCGATCGGCAGCCTGCTGGATGGGAAGACCCTCCTCCCGGCGGAGCTCCTCCAGACGGCGGAGGATGGCGACGGCTTCTCCCTTGAAAATCAAGCGATTCCGCGAGCCTCTTGTCATGTATCCGTCGAGCGTGTCACCGAGGGCGTTCACTCGCAGGCGAACCGCACGCTTCGACAGGCCGAGGAACCGTGCAACATCGTCCAGCGTGACCATGGGGGCATTATACGACAAACGATTCGCCGTTTCGTGTAATGCGGACCACCTCGGCCGCGTCGTCCTCGAACGCTCTCGCAGGCGCAGTTCACCGGACCGGGTTCGGTGCCTATAATGGGTCAGCAACCGCGGAAAGGAGAAAGGGATGGGCAAGGGATTCCGAGATTTCATCACGAAGGGGAACCTTCTGCAGCTGGCGGTCGCGTTTATCGTCGGCGCCGCGTTCGGGGCGGTGGTCAAGTCGTTCGTGGACGACATCATCATGCCGATCATCGGGAAACTGATCGGCAACGTCGATTTCGCGGACCTCTACGTCAACCTCTCCGGGCAGACCTACGAATCCGCCGCGGCCGCCCGAGAAGCCGGCGCCGCCGCGATCTACTACGGCGCGTTCATCAACACCCTCATCACGTTCCTGATCGTTGCGCTGGTCATGTACCTTCTGGTGCGGGCCGCGATGCGGATGCAGAAGCCGGCCGAAGAGGGACCGCCGACGACCAAGGAGTGCCCGCGCTGCCGAACGACAATTCCCATCCAGGCGACGAAGTGCCCCAACTGCACCGCCGAGCTCGGATCGCCGTAGCCGGACGGGCGGTCAAGCCGAGCGGTCTGCCTCCTGGCTGAGACGCTTGTTCCGATAAAGCATCGAATCGGCCTCCGCCAGGACTTGAGAGATCGGCCGGGAGTCGCCCGGCTGCCACGTCGACCATCCCAGATCGATCCCGACACTCAGAGGAGGAGGCACATTCTCGCCGCTCCATCGTTCGACGGCCCCCTGGAGGCGGACGACCAGCGCTTCCAGATCCCCTCCTGTTTCCGGCAGGAGGAAGAGGAACTCGTCGCCGCCGTAGCGAATGGCCCAATCGCTGTCGCGAAGCTCGCCTCTCAGTACGTCCGCGATGGCCGCGAGGACCCGGTCGCCCTCTTGATGACCGAGGGAGTCGTTGATCACCTTGAACCGACGCAGGTCACCGAGCATCAACGTGAAAGGCCGCTTGTAGCGCTTGGAGCGCTCGACTTCGCGGGGGATGGCGCTGTCGAAGAACGCGCGGTTCATGAGACCGGTCAGAGAGTCTCTGAGGGCCTTCTTCTCCAACTCCGACTCTCTCGCCACACGGTCGGTCAGGTCATAGAACTCGATGGCCACGGCCTTGGACCCATTGCGAACCATGCTGTGCGCGCTCGCCGAGAGCCAAAGAACGCGTCCGTCCCTCCGGACCGCTCTGATCGGCTGACTCTCGGGCCGAGGGGCGTGCCCGAATCGCCATGCGACCGGACGATCGTCGGGATGGACGAAGGACCACCACGGAGAGAGCTTCTCCAGATTGGAGGGGTCATAGCCGAGAAGCGTCGCGGCGTACTCATTCACGTAGTGGACCCTGTCGTCCTGCACCACCATCATGCCGGTCAGACCGCTCTCGGCGAGGAAGCGGAACAAGCTGTGTGACTCACTGAGCTCCTGCAAGGAACGGGCGTCTCGGATCGCAATCGCAGCAACGGAAGCCAGCTCCTCCAACGGCTCAAGCTTCCCCGGAGTCGGTCGCAGCCCGTCGGACGGATCGTCCACGGAGACGTGTCCGAAGATCTCGTCTCCAAGGCGAAACGGGACCAGCAAGATGTCGCTCTGCTGCCATCCGCCAACGCGGAGGAATCGCCGCGCGCTCGGGATGACGCTGGAGACGTCCCCGAGTCCGCTTCCGCACGAGTAGAAGAAGGACCTCCCCAATTGGAACTCGCTCTTGTAGCGCGATGTGGAGATCTCGATTCCGTCGTCGAGCAGCTCGGCGACATGCACCTGCTGCGGCTCGCTCAGGCCGCGGTGCGCGATGTCAAGCACAGAGATCCTAGATGATCGACGGACAAGGTCCAACGGCGAATCGTAGCAAACGGACAGCGCCCTTTGATACGCGGTCTGCCCCACTGCGCAGTCCGCTACGTTTCGGAGGACCTGATGAACCAGGCGTCTCTTGCTCTCGAGACCAATTGCCGCGGCTTCCACCGACACCCGACACCTCGCAGATCACATGACTGCCGATTCGCCAATCTACTGGAATCCGAGTTGCTCGGTCAAGCGCTCAGACAAGTGTCTCTCTGCCGGGCCGCACACGCCCTCGCCCGTCGACACCCAACATGGGATCCTCGGAGTAGCGCCACGACGCGTCTGCACAGAGGAGGGGTTCCATGGAACTCGATCAATGGATTGCAATCTACGGTGCCATTTCGCAGTCGGCGGCGAGTCACCTGCGATCCCGCTGGGTCTCATTCACCGGAGGTCTCCTGGCAGCCAGTCTGCTCGTGGTCTTCCTTGCGTATCTTGCCCAACTCGGAGTCAGCGTGGTGGAACGCTCCTTCGGGATTGGGGCCTCGTCCCTCGGCCTGCTGATCGGACTGACTTGGTGGGTGAACCAAGGCCGAGTGTGTGCTGAGTGCAGGCATTGGGAACGGCTCCTGCGAAGCTTAGAAGAGCAGTTCGCGGGGGCGGAGTTCCACAGGAGCATTCACCGCATGCTTCAAGGCAGCGAAACCTGCGTTCCTGCGGCAAAGTGGGTATGCGGAGAGTGGCATTCTGAACCCGCCCGCACGCTGAAGGTTCTTCGGAATCTTCCGCGCCTCCTGGAGACCTGGACTCCGGCCGTCTTCACTTTTGCATTCGCAGCTCTGCTGGTGTGGTATATCATAAACTAACTAATAGAAGTATTGGAATCCAGCTGGCTCGCCGAGAGACGCCAGCAACACGGGAGGTTGACGGGCCTGGAGCCCGCAGCTACAATCCATCCAACG
>Ga0180433_10002806_pt1 | contig 26348 bp, 25 predicted proteins | sample SS_ome_8_FD_132980 | JGI IMG/M metagenome (GOLD analysis project Ga0180433, IMG submission 132980) | Hypersaline lake sediment archaeal communities from the Salton Sea, California, USA - SS_1_D_1 metaG | ecosystem: Environmental > Aquatic > Non-marine Saline and Alkaline > Hypersaline >... | reverse complement strand
GGCACCGTTACCTTGGCTGCCACGACAGAGCATTGCCATAAGGCGGCGAGAGTCACCAAGCTGAAAACGCAGTGTGCCTTTCTCATAATTTACCTCCAGTTTATTAGTCAGTATTTCCTGTCACACGTCAGACACGGCTTTTCGCAGTTAGCCAGCCGCGGGCTTTCAGCTTCTTCTCAAAGCGAGGCTTAAGATGTTGCGCTATGTCACCCACGCGACCGGCCAATCAGAATGCGCAGGCCGAAGGTTCCCTGCGACTTGCTCAGCCGCAACCACCCCGGTGATGAGCAGAAGCGGCAACAGCAGCGCAGTCCTGTTTCTCGACAACAATTTCATTATTCGAGACGCTCGATGCTATAGGAAAATGCTAAAAATGTGGTAACCATTTCACCCATCTTTGCTTCCTAAAAGGCGCCACGCGTCCAGTCTTTGTTCGGCCTGAATGCACCGTTTTCGCTTGGCATAACGGCCTGCTGCATTTATAGAGAATGTCGCATTTGCAATGCAAGGAAAAACTTGTAATGTTTGTCTCCCAACTGTTGTGGTGGTGCTGCCGTGCTCCGACAGCGCCGGGCATATTAATTTGACAAATGCAGTCGCATCGCATATTATCGTACTGCTTTTGACGTTGCAAATGAGGACAGCACCATGGAAAAACATATCTACAAGACCAAGGAAGAGATGGGTGTGGCAGCGGCGACAGAAGCCGCCAACGCTATCAGGGCGGCAATAGCAAACAAATCGGAGGCAAATATCATTTTGGCAACGGGCACAAGCCAATTTGAGACGCTCAAGAACCTGGTCGTAGCAGAGAGAATCGACTGGTCGAACGTCACGATGTTTCATCTGGATGAATATATTGGCTTGCCCGCCGATCATCCGGCCAGTTTCAGGAAGTTTTTGAAGGAGCGGTTTGTGGATAAGGTGCCAGGTTTGAAAGCGGTGCATTTCGTTGATGGCAACGCGGAGGATCCTCAGCAGGAGTGCAAGAGATTGGGCGACATCATTGCCAAACACGCAATCGATGTGGCACTGGTGGGGATTGGTGAGAACGGGCACTTGGCGTTTAATGACCCGCCGGCGGACTTCGAGACGGCCGATGCGTACATCATCGTTGAGCTGGATGAGAAATGCCGCGCGCAACAACTGGGCGAGGGATGGTTTAAGACTTTAGAGCAGGTCCCTCGGCGGGCAATATCCATGAGCATCAGGCAGATTATGAAGAGTGCGTGCGTGATTGCCTCGGTGCCGGAGAAGCGCAAAGCTGAAGCGGTCGCAAGTGCCGTGCAAGGCCCGGTCACGCCGATGCACCCGGCCTCGATTTTGAAGCAGCACAGCAATTGCAAGATATTCCTGGACGAGGACGCCGCGTCACTACTTTAGGCAAAGACCAAACCCGCAGATATTTGTGCAAAGTTTTGCCGGCTAAGCAATTACACGTCTACGGTGCACAAGCCACCGACGGGAGTGATGGCTTCTGCCCTTAGGGGCAGGTGGCGTGGGCGATAGTATTGTTCAGCCATGTTTTCGATAAGTCGGGGGGCATCTTCCTTTTCGACCAGGACCACGATGCAGCCTCCCATCCCGGCGCCGACAAGACCCGCACCGAGGACGCCAGGGCTTGCACGTGCGATATCAACGAGCATATCTAATTCGGGTAGGCTGACATCATAGCCGCCATTTTGGCGCCACAGGCGAGCCTGGCTTACACGAGCGGCATCGCCTGATCGCAGGTCACTTATCAAAGCATCGATCCTCGCGTCCGGGTAGCTGTTGTCGGTAGGTACCCGTTTGCCATCAAGAAGCTTTGTCACGCGGTCGCCATCGTGGGAAACGTTGATCAACTCGCCGAAGGTTTTCATGTCACCTGTTCGCAGACACTGCGGAACCAAACTGGCACGAATGCACTCAGCGATTCCGTAGAGACAAATCTGGCGGATTTGGTAGCCCTGTTCCGGCTCATCGTGACTTCTGAAAAGATGACGGATCTGCCGCTCCTGCTCCGCAAGAGCGTTCAAAATATCCGTACGGCTGGCGGAAGCGGGCAGCGATTTGACGATTCGATAAATCTCGGCCTCATCAATGCCCAGCTTCTCTGGATTGACATCGCGAAGGTGCGCAAGTTGGTCAGCGTATTGTGGAAAGTTCTTGCGGATCATCATTAAGCCGAACTGATAGGCAGCCACACGACTGTTGAAGGCATCGCGAGCGGTGGCTTGCTTCTTTGCTTCGATAAGGCTATCGGCCAGAACCAGGCTGTAGGCGCTCGGTAGTTCAACACTGTCCACCGTCGTCGGAAAGGCGGTAATGTGCAGGATTGCATCGGGTTTGCCGAATATGATGGCCGCGTGGTCGCTGCAACCGCCGCGCGTTCCCACGTACCACTCGGCGTAACCGCAGTGCTCGGCCAACTCTGCGGGTTCGATATCGAGGCCGTTTATTTGCCTCACCGCTTCCGCGGTTAACAGGACGATCGCTGATGACGAGCTAAGCCCCGCCGCGCGAGGGACATCGCCATAGATCATCATATTCATACCCTTGAGCGCCGGTGCGAAAGTGCCGTCGTCTTGTGTGTTTAGATGCTGAAAATATAGCACGGGGGCCCGGATATAGTTCGACCACGTGATGGACAGGTCGTCCTTGCGTTTGTCAAACTCATCGTGACACCACACGTCCCAATTTTGAATTCTCTTGCCGGCTGGCAGGCAATCGCTGATGCGGAATTGCTCATCACGAAACTCACTCGATTCGACGTTCTTTGCCAGTACCAGATCATCATCGCGCGGCTCGGCCACCAACCACACCTGCTTAATGCAGACCGGGTTGACCGATCCACCGCGGTGGTCGATGTGAGTCCCTAATAGGTTCGCGCGACCGGTTGAGCGGACTATGATCACGCTGCGATCCGGCCCATAGCTATCAGCAAATGCTTGAAGCGTGCGCAAACATATTTGGGCCGCTTCGTTCCTCAGATCATCATTGTCACCATAGATTTGGCTCAGCCTGCTGTGAAATGCGCTCTTTGTGTCTCTCAGCAGAGCGGTCCACTCGCTGATGGGGCGCCGCTTACTTACTTGACCAACCATTATCCCTCGCCCTCCGAGCGTTTTGTACGCTGTTCAACGCACCTTAGGCGACGAGCTCTGGCGGGCTTGATAGACCACGTTGCCGTCGACGATGGTTGACTCCACAGTTACTTGGTAATTACCGGGTATACCGCTGATGTCGAGCAGGCACAAATCCGCCTTCCCCCCGTCAACAATTGACCCGCAGCCTTCTTCATCCAGTCCCACCAGCATGCACGGACTTGTTGACAGTATCCTTGAGACCGTTACCAGAGCTTCTTCAAATTCCAACGCCTGGTGTAGACGATTCCAGATTCCCTGCATGTCCGCAGTAAGCCAGTTGAGTACGTTGGCACACGCGCGGTCCATCGTCAGATTGCTGCTAAAAAGTGTGCCGGGCCTGTCGACGACCTGGAAGTAGTTGCCATCGGCGCTGAGAGCACCTCGCAGGCCGCCGCTGGTGAACTGCTCGATTTGCGTTCCTGCCGCAAACAGACAGTCCGTGACTCCGATGACCCTATCCGTGCCTTTGCGTCTCAAAATGTCTCTTACATACGCAGGATTGACGTGGTAGCCGTCAAGGATCTGCTCAGCATATAGCTCGTCGCACTTCAACACCGCTTCAATCGCGCCTCCACCATTGAATGGCTTATACGAGCCGCCTGTAGGCCCGTTTGTGAAATGGATGAAATACTTCAGCCCCGCCTTGATAGCTTCTACGGTCTGCTCATGGGTTGCATCGCTGTGTCCCGCGCCTACCACGATGCCCTTGCTCGTGAGATACTCCGTCAGCTTATAGCTGAGCGGGCCGAAATCCGGCACCACGTTGGCCAGCTTGATGGTTCCCTTGTCCTCGATGCGGTCGAAGGAGGCGGGACGAAATTCCAACACGTAATCCGGATTCTGGGCGCCTCCCATCTTGGGATTGATGAAGCTGCCTTCGAGGAGTCCCCCCAAAACCTTAGCCCCCGGCTGTAGTTTTGTGCTGGTTAAATAATCATGCAGACGGCTGAAACAATTCTGAAGGTTCTCGATTGAGCTGGCCCAGGTTCCGACGTAAAAACCAGTGACGCCAAACGTGGCAAGAGCCTTACTTAGCATGTTAAGGCCATAGTCGTACGCAGAGGGGCTGCTGTCGAAAGCCTCGGTTTGCGGATCATAAAGCCCTGCCGTGAATTCAAAGAGGTTGTAACCGTGAAAGTGTATATCGACGAATCCCGGCATAACGTACTTGCCGGTGATATCAATGACGCTATCGGGCTTGTCTTTGCGGTCCCTCAGTTGGATCCTGCCGTTACGCAGGAGGATATCGGCGCGCTGCACGCCTTGGGGTGTTACTATGAATCCGTTCTTGAGTAGAATTTTTTCCATTGAGACCTTCAATTATGCCGCGACGGCCCATCCCACGTGCCTATTGATACTATGGAACGATGATGGACCACTACGTGCGCGATTGGTGGGAACTCCGTTCAATGATGCCGTGTTCGAGCGGTTTATTCTTCAGTATTTCTTTCGGCCCGTAAAAGCCTTTTGAAATTCGGGTCAGCGGATAGACGATCGTGTATGGTTTCAAAAACGTACCGGGATCGGAGACACAACTGCATCCGACCTGGCTGTAGTCACCCATGCAGATTCCCATTTTGGGTTTGCCAAGGTCATACGCTTTGCCATCGCAGTGAATGATAAGCGGTGTTCGCTCATGGGTTTCTACCAGTCCCGCAAAAATACTGAGGTTCGCGCTGGTGGCCTGGTTGCCGAAATGTGTCATATAACCGCAGAGTGAATCGCCCAGATACGATGGGTGCGGGAAGTTGGCTTTATCCATCAACACACAATTCTTGATTTCGCCGCGGATTACACAGCCACTGCCGATAAGGCAGTCACCTCGCAGGTAAGCTCCCTGGCGGATTTCCGTCTTTTTGCCGATGATGACCGGGCCTTTGATGCCGACGCCGGATTCGATGGTGGTTTCGGCACCAATATGTATACTGCCCTTTTCAAGGTAAATGTCGGAACCAATTACTCTCGCGCCTTTGCCGACAAAGATAGTGTGGCTTTGTTTATCGTTTAGGTTCCCGATAATCCGGGCCGGTTCGAAAACCGCGCCGTCTTGAAACAGTACTCTGAACTTACCGACGGCATGGGCGCGCTTTGGCGTCTTGTTCTCAAAGGCTTGAGTCGAGCGGCCCTCTTTAGCAATCGTGTCCGCAAGCCATTTGGTGATATATTCGTTGATGCCCAGAATTGCGCCATAGACCGAATTGGTCTGTACAAAAAGTTTCTGATGCTCGAAAGGATGAGCACCAAAGTCAAAATATGTCTCCGCGCGAAGGTCTCTGGGAACATCTTTCTTGCTTAGATCTTGCAGTTTTATTACGTCATCTGCCACTCTCTGTGCTCCTTTCAAATCCAAAGACATGGTACGCTATGCCTGAGTCCCGATTTTCTCCTTGCACTTGGCTATTGCAGAAAGGACCTGCTCGTGCAGGGCCTGATTCGTTGTGGCTACTACGTCCCAGACAGTCTCTTCATTGGCGACGAATTCGACAGCGTTGCCCTCGAAATCCGTTACGACCGCGCCGGCCTGCTGGGCAATATAGATTCCTGAAAATACATCGACGAAGGGCTGCTGGCGAGCGAAGTAGCAGTCTATTTTGCCTTCGGCGACATCAGCAAACCCATACGGCCCGCCATTTGCATTGATAAACTTGAACGGCTTTAATAAATCGCGATACTCATCGATCAGCGGCAGAAGGAATTTTGCAGGCTTCATAATGTATGATTCGATGCTGGCACCTTTCATTTCGGTCACATCGGGCCGGCCCATAGACTCACGATACTTTTTGTCCAGCTTTGCCCTGTGAGGTAATTGGTCTCCGTCAAGCTGGGCAATGAATGCTCCCTGTTCGTGCGCAAAGGCGATGGTCCGCGCGCAACAGTCGCCCACCGCGCAGCAGAGCGGTCGCATACGCGTGTCAAAGAAGGCCAAGGAACTATACCAAAAAGCGGGTATTCCATGTTTGAAAAGATAGCTGCCGTCGAAAGGATCACAGACGACAAAGTGTTTTTCTCCTTTTACCTGCGGATTTATCTGGACTGTGCCGGCTTCCTCAGAGAGCAATGTGAAGCGTCCACCTGACTCTTCGAGGCGCTTTCTGTAGCCGTTTTCCGTATCTTTGTCCACCTTCAGGATGTCCGGGTCCCAGCTCTTGTACTCACCGAGCCTTTTTTCGACGGTCTCGGCACCGATGTTGCGGTCGCTGAGTTTCTTGACCGTATCGAGCGCCTCAGCTACACAGGCGAGGTTAAGAGCGGCCAATTCTCCCTCTGATTTCCAGTTTGTTAGCCTCTTGGCAAAGGTTTCATCCTGCATCAAAGTCTACCTCCTACAGTACAATTTCCCCAGTAGAGCCGATTCCTTCAAAAGAATTGTACACGAATTGTGTGTAGATGCCAAGCGTGAATATGTGGGTCACTGCTTGTGGGTTGTTATCCGACCGGGTACTGCCGCATTTGGTCTTCATGGCGGGCAGGAACTCGCCAATCGTACCTCCTGGAGAGCGGAACAAAATGCAAGATACGAAACACGAAGCACGAAGGATGCTTTCCTTTGGTTTTCATCTGGGGCCTGGCCGGTTCGGGCCGTCCAGCCGAGGCCGCCTTGGCGGTCCGGGTCTGTTCTGCCCTGACCAAGGTGATCCGCGGCGATGCGGTCCTGGGCCGGGGCGCAGCATTTTTTGCAATCGCTGCAAGTGCTCGTGCCACAACTGCTTCTGATGCTCGTCGAGTACGGCCGATATCTCCTCATTCATTAAGCGCAGTTGCTCGGCGATTTGTGGTCGCGCATTCGCGCGTATCTCGTCGAGCTTTTGCAGACGCTTTTGCAGGATGGGTTCGAGCTTGGCCATCTGTTCGGGCGAAAGACGTAGGTGATGCTGTAGCTGGCGGACGATTCTCTCAGCGGCGAATTCCGGGCCGGGCGTAAGGTCTGGCCGGCTGTACCGCACAAATGCCAGCGTTGCTGCGGCGCCAATTATGATGCCGGCTAACAGAATAACCATACCGAAAAATGCCATGCGCCAGCAGTGCAGCTTGCGCAGTTCCACCATCGGTTTTTCGTTGGCTTGCATCTGGTTCATTGCACGATCCATGAGATAGCTTCAGCGATTTCCCGCAAGGGTTCACTATTTGCATTGTACAGGAAAAAGCCCAGGATGGCGGCAGGCACGGCCGCAGCCGAGGATGCTGCCGCAAGCCACATGAAGAGTCTTTCCGAAGCCAGAATAGGTTGCTGCCGACGGGCGGCGAGGACCGTCAGGACGCGGCCCGCAACGTCGACGCGAGGCGACTGCTCACCACGAGCCTGCTGGATTAGGGCGTCCAATCGGATCTTCTGTTTCATGATAAGCTTATCTCCTTTCCGGCCCGCGCGGCGATTTTTTGCAGTTTCTTCAAAGCTCGCCACGTCTGGACTTTGACCATGGTCTTGCTCCAGCCGGTCCGCCTGGCGGCCTCGGCCACATCCAGTTCCTGCAAATAGCGCAGGGTAAGCACCAGGCGGTCCCGAGGCGGCAGTTGCGCGAGCAATTCGTGGACCAGAGCGGCTGCCTGACTGGGATCCATCCGCTCGCTTGGCTCGGCCAAAAGCTGGTCCCAGTCTTTGAAGCTGAAGTTTTCCCTTCTTCGCTGGCGCTTTGTCTGCTTCCAGTAGCGATAGCCCACCCGGGTAGCGATGCGGGCCAGCCAATGAGCGAAAGGCGCCTCCTCGCGGTAGCTATTCAAGTTCAAATATGCTTCGACAAAGACATCTTGAACAAGCTCTTCATGCACCTGGCGGTCCCGGCTGAACCGCCAGAGAATCTGCCCAACGTACGCCTGGTGACGTTCGACTAAACGCCGGTAGGCTTCGGAGTCGCCTTCAAGGCTATCGCGGGCGTCTTCAAGGTCAGCCTCGTCAAGCGCCGGCGCATTTTTCGTACGGTCTACTGCAAAAGCCAAGTTGATGGCCCCATGTCGCAATCTGGCAAGAAGTCCGCCAAGCCGAATATCGCAGGCTCGGCCTGTAGGCACTAATAGAAGCATATTTCCAGCATATACCGGCATGGGAGTTTCATCAACACAATTTCGTCGCCCGGCGGCGACGCATTAGGGAAAAGACCCCGCCGCCGCGTTCCTGCAAGCGGGGTCAAACTCTCTATTTTTTCCGTGCCGCTATTCTACCACCAGCTTCTCGGTCCCGGTCTTCGCTGTCGCATGGGACCACCCCAGCCCAGGCCGGCTCCGCCACGTCGCCCGCGGCCTCTTCGCTGCTCGAGTCTCTCACGCAGCTCAGGGTCCTGCATCTTCTCGCGAAATTCCTGTGCTCGCTCTTTCAGCTTGCCTAAAAGCTCTTCCAGCTCGGCTCGTTGCTCCTCGGTCAGAACCTCCTTGACCGAACCAGAGATGTTTGCCTTTTGCACGGCCTGGTCACCTATAGCTTCGCCGACGACTTTAGCTGCCGTACGGATGGCAGCCTCATCTGCGCCTTCAAGCACCGCCTGGTGCAATGCCTTGTGCGCCTCGGCAACGGCCTTTCCGGCTGCCTCTGCCTGTTCCTCACCGTCCTGCAGGATACCCTTGATTGCCTCTTTCTGCTCGTCGGTGAGGTCAAGCCTGTGCAGGAGCAGCATTCGCGGCATGTGCCGCCTGCCTACCCCGGGCCCGCCGTAGGGGCATACGCCGCCGAACGCGGCAGCGCCGGGTCCGCCGTGTGGGCCTGGACCGCCGAATCCAGCAGGACCAGGACCACCGGGGCCAAACGCCGGGCCGGGACCTCCGCGGCCAAAACGCCCATACGGACCGGCCAAAGCTACCCCACCAATTAATAGCACTGTCATCATTGCCGGAATCGTGATTCTCCATCTTGTCTTGTTCATCTTTCTGCTCCTTTCGTCTATGACTGTTTCATTGTTGTCCTGGCCAGTGTGCCGGCCCTTCCGTAGAGATAGTGGGCGCCCATTCTGAGAAGTTACACCCAAATCTGAAGATTCTGCTGTCGGGGCGCATACTTGATGGTCCCGGGCGCGAACCGTAAAATGGGGCAATGTTCGTGACCGGTTTTCGATTTCAAAAACCCAGGGTAACGCTTGGCATTCTGCCAACCTTGCTGTTCTTGCCTCTTCTTACGAGCGAAGCCGTGGACTTCAAACCGCCCACAGCACAAGAAAGACTCGCGGCCGTCGGCCCTACCGAGGGACTCGACGAAACACTTCGAAAGGCCCTGCAAGTCGACGACTTCAAGCCTGTACCTGTCCCCAAGCCCGGAGACTGGCTGGCTGCGCATCGCGAAACGGGGCAAACGTTTGAGCAGTTTGTACGCTCGAAGCCTAATCGGCCGCATAAACAGCGTAACATCATCTACTTGCAACCGCTGGGCGAGTTTCCGCAACTCAATATCCCTTTGCTGGAGACGCTGAAACACTATGCTTCAGCATATTTTGGTATGCCGGTGAAGGAGCGTCCGCCTCTGCCTATCCACGGTAGGGCGGTCACCACGCGCACAAACCAGTTTACCGGCAACCGGCAAGTCTTGACCGGCGACGTTCTAAGCATCCTTCGAAAGAATTTGCCGCGGGATGCGTTTTGCCTCATGGCGATTACCATGGAGGACCTCTACCCCGATCCTTCATGGAATTTCGTGTTCGGCCAGGCCTCGCTTCGAGACCGCGTCGGGGTGTACAGCTTCGCCCGCTACGACCCGGCATTCTATGGACAGAAACGGGACCAAGACTACGAGAAAATCCTGCTCTGGCGAAGCTGCAAGGTACTGGTGCACGAGATAGGCCACATGTTCGGCTTAATGCACTGCATCTATTTTAAGTGCGCGATGAACGGTTCGAATCATCTTGGAGAGAGTGACGCCCGGCCGATGCACCTTTGTCCTGTTTGCTTGCATAAACTGCATCACAGCATCGGCTTTGACGTGGTCGGCCGCTACTGCAAGCTGTACCACTTCTACGGTAAGACCGGCTTTGAGAAGGAGGCTAAGTGGACAGCCCAGCGTGTTGAGCGGCTTGCGGGGCCGGCGGCAGCCAAGGCTATTATTGAGCAGCAGAAGGAGAAGTGAGGCGGCCCTTTTTGCCCTTCACGAAAGGAACGTATGATTGTCGCTGTCTTTGGAGATGTGCACGGAAACCTTCCCGGCGTGTACGAGCTTTGTGAGAGCTGGCAGGACCAGAACGAGCAAGAAATAGACCTGGTCTTGCAGACCGGCGACATGGGCTTGTGGCAAATCTCCAACGGCATGGATAAAGGAACGAAGAAGCACTACGAAAAAGACAAGACCCAACTCGGGGCTTCCCCCTACATATCAGGCGAAAAGACAGCCCCCGTTGAAACGTGGTTTGTGCACGGCAACCACGAGAATTTCCCGCTCTTGGTGGAGCACGAGGACCAGGCGGTGGACGCCGGCGGAAAAATCGTCTTCCTCGCACCCGGCTCAGTGCGGCAATTTCGCACAGGTGGCGAAGTCCTGCGAGTCGCGGCTCTCGGCGGCATGGAATACCGGTTCGGCAAGTATCCGATGCCGTCGAACGAACGCGTCCAAAAATATCTGCATCCGCCGAGTTTGGAGCGATTCCGGCGAGAACGCCCGGAAGTGGATGTGCTGCTGTTGCACGATGCTCCGCTGAATAAAGGCCTTCGCAGCAAGTTCCCAACAGGTAGCAAGCGGCTGACGGAATTGGTCCAGGCACTTCAGCCTCGCTTTGTGTTCTATGGCCATTATGATGATCCGCCGGAGCCGTTTATGCTCGGAAAAACCTTTTGCGCCGGCACGAATCTTGCGCAAGCCAAACGCATCCCCAACCGGGATGGTGCCATGGGAATCCTGCGCACAGACTCCTGGAAATTTCGCTTCGTAGAACCTTAGCCGGATCTTGCCGGAAGAGATTTGTGGGATGAAAAAGACCGGAGAGAAAATCGGCTGCTGCGGATTCGCGGCTTCGCGGTCAGCGTACTTCAAGACTTTCGGCGTGGTTGAGGTCCAGCAAACTTTCTATCAGCCGCCCAAGCAAGACACGCTAAAACGGTGGCGCGATGAGGCCCCAGCAGACTTCGAATTTACTCTCAAGGCTTGGCAGCTTATTACGCACGAGGCGTCGAGCCCTACATATCGTCGTCTGAGGCAGCGCTTATCCGAACAGCAGAAGCAGCAGGTTGGTGCTTTTCGTTATACCGGCATCGTCCGCCAAGCGTGGGAAACAACGCTGCACGTCGCCCGTGTGCTCAAAGCGGACAAGATCATATTTCAATGCCCGCCCAGCTTCAAGCCGACGGATGAAAACAAGGATCGAATGCGGAAGTTTTTCAGCCACATTGATCGCACGAATATCACAGCTATCTGGGAGCCGCGCGGAAAATGGCGGAATGAGCTAGTCGCAGAGCTTTGCCGGGAGTTGGATTTGGTGCATTGTGTGGACCCATTCAAGGCCGAATGTATGACCGACGGATTACGATACTATCGGCTCCACGGAACCACCGGATATCGGCATACATACAGCGACCAAGAACTTCATGACCTGACCGGGCATCGGGCCGGCAAGGCGGCTATGTACTTTCTTTTCAACAACATGACCATGTACTCTGACGCCAAGCGATTTCAGAATATCTCGAAGTAAGAGACGCAGCCGCGCTTGTTGTTGCTCTGTGTTTTCTTCCCAGATATCATTTCTTTTACGTCTGTGAGCGGCCTTTGCGGATGCTGTGCCGGGATGTCACACGGAGAGGTACGGGCTACCTGCTCTTCAGATTACCCTATTAGCCACGCAGGGCGAGATCCATTTTGCCCTAATTTAATATCGGACCTCCTAATCGTAGTTGCGTGAAAAGATCGGCTGATCTTGCCTTCTTTTGCAAAAATTATTTGACAAATCACCCGGCCATGGTCAAGATAACGGCTTGGAGCGGGAGTAATGATCCGAAAACCGAGTCCAAAAAACGGTGATCTCGGAGCACGGGAACGAAGGTGCAGCGAGCACCTTGGTCCCGTTCGAGGGGGTGTCTGTCAGCGCCTCTGCCGTACTCCTCATCCATATCAATGGCCAGAGCGTTCTTTGATGAGGTTGGATTGAAAAGCGGCTCCACGATGCATTTGGAGAAGGTGAGATGTACTTAGCCTGCATAGGGAGGTCCGGATGTGCCCTCTCGGGGTGGGTAAGAGCCGAATTTGGCTTCGTGGCCGAACGCCAATGGCAGGATGGCTTGCTCGGCCTGTCGGCGAAGCGAATTGACAACTTTCTGGTGGTTGGCACGTACGGAGAAATGCATTAACATAGGTGGGCGTATGAAATTAGAGAAGAGACAACCTTCAGGCCGGGAAAAAGATCAAGCCTCCATCAAGCTCCTGGAGAAGCTGCGGGAGCAGTTGCACGCGTCCAATCCATCGACCGCAAGACGCGCTGCTTTTCATCTGTCCTGGATGCAGGACGATGGGTTGGATATCTTGACGGAAGCCTTGTTCAGCCAAGGGCCTCGGAGGAACAAAAGTGCCGCTGCATATGGGCTGCGGAAGATGCGGGGCCGAATGAAAAAAAAGGCCCTGGATGCTTTCAAGCAGGGTTTGAAGCATCCGAACTCGACAACGGTCGGGGTCTGCGAGAACGCCTTGGGGGTGCTGAAAAAGAAGGTCCCAAAGAAACGTTCTGCCTCCGAAAGAGCCGGGGCGAGCAGAATCGAAATCCGCGGTGTTCGCTCTAAGAGGCGACAAGGCAGCCGAAGCGAGAGGGTATCCAGACCACGGAGAAATTCTCGAAGATAGATATTCTCTTCGTGAAATACGACCCTTCGATAGTCTGCAGACGTTTTCTCCATCTGTAGGGATCCGTTTCTCGTGAAATCGTGTCTCTTCGATGTCTTTGTCTATTTTGTCGCATATTGCGACTATCCGGAAGCATCCACCACTCTGACAAAAGAATGATGTTGAGCGTAACGAAGACAATGCACGTTTTGATGATGGAGTTTCTGGCGATATGAACGTTGCAGAGATCGCTGCAAAAGCTCGTTCGGCTTCCATTCCGATGGCGGCGATAGAGACCGGAGCCAAGAACAAGGCGCTCGCTGCAATCGCCGCTGCCATTAAAGAGCAAAGCGACAACATTATCTCGGCCAACAAAGAGGATCTCGAAGCGGCGCGTGCCGGTAATGTGCCCCCACCACTGCTGAAACGGCTCAAGTTTGATGAGAGCAAAGTGGCCGATGTCTGCGCCGGTATCGAGAGCTTGGTTAAACTGGACGACCCTGTGGGCGAGACCATCGGCGCCACCGAACTCGATGTGGGACTTGAACTCTACAAAGTCACTTGCCCCATCGGCGTCATCGGCGTTGTCTTCGAGTCCAGGCCGGACGCGCTTGTGCAGATCTCAACATTGTGCCTGAAGAGCGGCAATGCCGTGCTGCTCAAAGGCGGCAGCGAGGCCGAAAAGACCAACGCCGTTCTGACTGAAGCCATATCCGAAGCCGGTAAAGGAGCCGGCTTGCCCGCAGGATGGATCCATCTTCTGCAGACTCGTCAGGACGTCGCCGAAATGCTGACTCTGGATGAATATATCGACCTGATTATCCCCCGGGGCTCAAAAGACTTCGTCCGCCATATCATGGACAACACGAGTATCCCCGTTCTCGGCCACGCCGATGGTATATGCCATGTTTATGTGGACGGGGACGCCGATTTGGATATGGCTGTAAACATCGCGGTGGACTCCAAGTGCCAATATGTCGCGGTCTGCAATGCAGCCGAGACACTGTTGGTGGACGAGAAGATTGCAAAACCGTTCTTGCCCAGGGCAAAAACAGCTTTGCAGCAGAAAGGCGTTGAACTGCGTGGATGCGCTAAAACACGAGAAATCATCGACGTAAAGCCTGCGACCGAAGAAGACTGGTTAACCGAGTATCTGGATTATACTCTCTCGATAAAAGTCGTGGCCGGTCTGGATGAAGCCATCGAGCACATCAATCGTTACGGATCGGGGCACACGGACGCGATTGTCACCGGTGACAAAGAAAGGGCCGAGAGATTTATGAATCTCGTCGATTCTGCGGGCGTATTTTGGAACTGCAGTACGCGTTTTGCCGACGGGTTCCGGTACGGGCTGGGTGCGGAAGTGGGCATCAGCACGAATAAGATTCACGCGCGTGGGCCGGTGGGACTGGAAGGGCTGGTCATTTACAAGTGGAAACTGCTGGGGACCGGCCAGGTCGTGGCCGATTACACCGGTCCGAACGCAAAGAAGTTCACGCACAAGAGTATTGAGCCCACGGCATGACCGTGGGTTGATGCAATGCGCATTACCCAAAACGAACCGAAATGCGAGACTTCAGCAAGACAAAGCGAATCGTCATAAAGATCGGCACCAACATCCTCACGAAAAATGGCGGTGTAGATGCTGCTTACGTCCGCCGAATTGCCCGCCAAATCTGCTCGTTGTTGGAGACCGGCAGGCAGGTCGTGATCATCAGTTCCGGCGCTATCGGCATGGGGGCGGGACAGTTATCAGGGGCCGGCAAAGCACATCCCGTTAGAAAATCTACTGCTAGCAGGGCAAACATCAGACGTCTCATTTCTAACGGGGTAAAGGATATAAAGATGCGGCAGGCCTGCGCCGCCATCGGCCAGCCGCTCCTCATGGCCGAGTACAGAAAATCCTTCCTGCGTCACGGTGTTACCACGGCCCAGGTTCTGCTGACCGCAGAGGTTCTTAGCAACAGAAGGACGTATCTGAATCTTCGAAATTCCGTTGAGACCCTGCTGAAGCTGGGCGTGGTGCCCATTCTCAATGAGAACGACAGTGTGAGCACCGATGAGATCGGCTCGGCGTTCGGTGACAACGATAAGCTTAGCGCTCTGGTCGCCAGCAAGATCGATGCGGACCTCCTGATCATGCTCAGTGACATCGATGCCCTGTACGACAGGAATCCGCGCAAATTTGCCGATGCCGAACCCATACTCACGGTGTATGAGATAACTGCCGACATAGTCCGTAGTGCCGGCAGCAAGGGCACCGGGTTTGGTACCGGAGGAATGAAGACCAAACTCGAAGCTGCGAAGATCGCCTCCAATGCCGGGTGCAGGATGGTGCTGGCCCACGGTAGGGCGAAAGCTGTGCTCGAACGGATCATGGCCGGCGACGAAATCGGCACCATCTTCATGCCGAAAAGGAAGCTCTCCAACCGTGCCCGATGGATTCTCAACAGTCGACCCGCCGGTACGATAATGATTGATGAGGGCGCACTGCGGGCGATTCGAAATCGCAAAAGCCTTTTACCCAGTGGCGTCACTTCGGTGGCGGGCGCGTTTGAAGCCGGCTCCGTGGTCATGCTCAACGAAAGTGCCAAGGCTGTGGCCAGCCTGAGCAGCTCGCAACTGAAAGAATTAGCCGGCAAGCACAGCACTGAGATAAAGAAGCTCCTCGGCCCCGCGCATCGAGACGTGGTCGCCATCCCGGAGGACATTGTTTTCCTCGATTACTGATCGAGTCGTGACCAGGTGAGTACTCGCGGGAGATCGGCACTATCGCTATGCTCAGGGCCGGTGGATAATCAACAGTGACACGGACTATGGCTTTTTGGCAGAAAGGAGAAGTAAGATGCGGCGTTCAGTTTTTGTTCTGGCTATGATGTGTATTGTAGTGCTGAGTCTGTGCATGGCAGCCAGCGCGGAGCGGCGGCCTGCCAAGATTAGGGCACTGCTAATTACCGGGGACGATGTCTCGGCACATCCCTGGCGGGAGATGTCCGAGACCACGCGCGCAGCGCTGGTCGCATCGGAGAAATTCGATGTCAGGGTCTGCGAAGACCCGCTAATCCTCGAATCGGAAACCGCGTTGGAGGCGTACGATGTGATCGTGTTTCTGATCTATAGCCGGCGTAGGCCTGTGCTTCCCGGACAAGCTCAAGAGAATCTCCTGAACTTTGTTAAGGGCGGAAAAGGCTTCTTCGTCCAGCACCTGGCCACCGCCTCATTCCCGAAGTGGGAGGAATTCGGCAAGCTCTGCGGACGCAAATGGGTAATGGGCACGTCGGGTCACGGCCCGCGAGGTGTCTTCGAGGCCAAGGTCGTCGACAGGCAGCATCCCATCACCGCAGGCATGGACAACTTCGAAACCGACGATGAGCTATACGCCAAGTTGCAGGGCACCGGTAAGATCCACGTGCTGGTGGAGGCCGACTCCGATTGGAGCAAGAAGACCGAGCCGCTGGTCTTTACCTTGAACTACGGCAAGGGACGCACGGTGCACAACGCCTTCGGTCACGATCGCAAGGCCCTGATGAATCCGAATGTGCAGAGGATCATTGTCCGCGGCGTGGAATGGGCGGCCACCGGAAAAGTCAAATAATCAAGCTCGCGCTGCACTCGCCAGAGCCGCCCTGAGACCCGTACCCAAAGATCGGAAGCAAGGATTCAGATAGCTTTGTTGCGTTCTGGCTACGGCGAACTCTCAGCACGACGGCTGGACGCCGGCTTTTGCTGCGGATTGTGTAGGTGCGTGCATGGGTACGAGAGTGGATGAGTCGATGAGTATATGAGTCGAACGCCGGACGTTCGAGAAGATGCTCGTTATCATGTGGAATTCAAGGCGATTGAGAAAATTCCTGTAACCTTTTTATGGTTCTGGCGCCTATAATATCGGGACGGTTGCCGCGCTTTAGGGTGCGGCGCGCTTTGCGAAGCGACGGTATTTGTGAATTGTAGGATAGGAAGTGTCAGCGGATCTAGGAGAGGCGCGAAATGAGACTGCATAATTTCCGGGAAATCGCTCTTTGTATGTCGCTGGTAGTGACGTCTGCTCTGCTTGCCGGCTGTGTGGTCAGTAACACCGATGAGCAGTACACGGGCTTCGGCGACGACACGCTCAAGCAGATCCGGTGCGGCCGGACCACACGGGATCAACTTGTGGCGACCCTGGGTGAGCCGTGCGAGCAACACGTGACGGATAACGGCACAGAAATCCTTAAGTACAAGTGCACAATCAAAAAGGATAACGAGTTTGTCCTGTTCCCTGTGGTCATCGTCAACGACAAAGAGCAAACAGAGTATACCGTTGCATTTGAGATAAAGGACGGCATTGTGCAGCGGTACTGGAAGGAAGGGTAGCAAGAGAGCACAAGTGCGGTTTTTTCGCTCACTGGTTCTTGCTCCGGTCCTGAGGCACGAGGTACAAGTCGGTAAGTGTATCCCCGCACGATTAGCCCGCTTTGAGAATTGACAAGCCTTCGCAGATAGTGGATAATCAATCGCCAATGGATTTCGCCGGAGTGGCGGAACGGGCAGACGCGCGGGACTCAAAATCCCGTCCTGGCAACAGGGTGTGGGTTCGAATCCCACCTCCGGCAATCATTGGTCCTGCGTTGTCCGTGATGCGTATCGCGTGACGAGACCCATGCCGGTAAATCCGTTATCTCCGCTCAAAACTTCAAAAGCTGGATTTCCACACAATAATGTCATATCACGAAAGCTAAATCCTGAAATGAGAACGACTTAGGGTCGGGCGAAAAATTTCAAAAATACTATTTTTCTCACAATTCTCTCATCTTTGTCCTGCTAATATGGTGGGCAACAAAGCCGACACGTGTCGGCGGCCTGACCACGGTGACAGGCTGCAAAATGGTGAGTTTCTTTGGACAAGGAGACAGGAAATGAAGCAGAGACACTGGAAATCGGTCGTTCTTATGGTCTTGGTCGGCGTGGTGTTATGTGCAGGGGCATCGGCGGAAAGGAGCAGAAGGAAGGCTAAGCGATTGTCACGGGCCAAAGCAGAAGAATCCGAACGCAAAGTAACACAGGCGGAGGTCCCGGCGGCTGCCTTAGCGACCCTCAAGAAGCTGGCTGCCGGCGCTGAAATCACCGAGTTTGCAGAGGAGGTCGAGCACGGCCATACATTCTACGAAGGCTCGTGGAAGGGTCCTTCCGGCGGCAACATGGATGTACTGGTCACACCGGACGGTGACTTGGTGGAAATCGAGGAACAGGTGAGCACCGATAAAATCCCATCAGCAACGCTGCGGGCGGCACGCAAAGCAGCCGGCAAGGACGCCGAGTTGGCGTTCGAGAAAAAGACGATGATTCTGTACGAGGTCAAGTTCAGGAAGGCCAACCGTCGGCACGAACTGCTCCTGACTCCAGATGGTCGCCGCGTTGAAGAAGAAGTTGAGAAAGCCAAATCCGGCCGACATGACGAAGGCGATGATGACAACGAAGATGAGGACAAGGGGGTATCCATCAACGACGTGCCGAGGGCCGTCAGAACTACCATTCTCGAACACGCCAAAGGCGGCAAGATTAACGAAGTCGAACGCGAGAATGAGAACGGCAAGGTCATCTACGAAGCCGAAGTGATCATTGACGGTAAAGAAGTTGATCTGAAAGTCGCCCCGAACGGGAAACTTCTGGGCAAGGAAGTGGAAGATGAGGAGGATGAGGGCGACGAGAATGATGACGATGATGAAGATGACGATGATTGAGGGCAAAAAAAGGAGTTGATCCATCAGGTTTTTGGAGCTAAGATATGTGCCGCTGAGCAGTAGAGCATTATTGCTCGGCGGTGTTTTTTGTAGGTATTCGGATGCGTTTACTACTCATAGAGGACTTTCGGGCTCTAAGGCAGTACGTAGCGAAGGGATTGCGGGAGGCGGGTTTCGCGGTGGATACAAGCGGTGACGGCGAGGAGGGTCTTTGGTATGCAATGAGCAATGATTATGATGTGGTCATCCTTGACCTGATGCTACCCGGCATGGATGGACTTGAAATCCTGAAGAAGCTCAGAGCTAAAGGCCGAAACTCACATGTGCTGATCCTGACGGCCAAAGACCGCGTGGAAGACCGTGTTGCCGGCTTGGACCTCGGAGCTGACGACTACCTGGTCAAGCCCTTTGCTTTTGAAGAGCTGCTGGCGAGGGTGCGGGCACTGTTGCGGCGCAGCTACGTGGAGAAGAATCCGCAAATCAAGATTGGCGATTTGCGGATTGAGCTGGGCACACAGAGGGTATGGCGCGGTCGGGAACAAATCAAGCTTACGCGGCGAGAATATGCGCTTCTCGAGTACCTGGCGATGAGAGCCGGTCAGGTTGTCTCCCGCACCGACATGTGGGAGCATGTGTATGAGTTCAAGTCCTCCAGTTCGAGCAATGTAGTCGATGTCTACATTGGCTATCTGCGAAAGAAGATCGAACGGCCGGGCAAGCCCGTGCTGATTCACACGGTCTGGGGCCGGGGATACAGGCTGGGAGTTCAGCCGTGACACGTTCGCTCCAAACGCGTTTACTCGTGGGCATGATTGGCGGGATGCTGTTGTTACTGACCGCCTTTAGTTTCACACTCTACGCGGTGATTTCTCGCGCGTTAGTCAATCGGTTTGACGCTGCATTGCTGTCAACCGCTCAGATGTTGGCCGCTTCGGTCGAGGTAGACGGCAACGATATCGAGTTGGAATTGGAAGCGCAGCAAATCGCGTTGCTTAATGACCCCGAGCGGCCGATGTTCTACCAGATATGGCGACCCGATGGGCAAATTATCGCGAAGTCGCCCGCATTGGGAACAAATGATCTTGCCCATCTTGAGTGTTCGCCCGATGAACCTGCTTTCGAGGCTTCGCGGCGAAGAAATGGACGGCCTGAACGTTCGGTCGCCCTTAAGTTCATGCCGGGGTTCGATGATGAGGCCGGTTCCCAGCCGGGCGGAGACAGGATTCTTAGTCTCGTGGTAACTCGTGACGCCGGCGACTTACGCGCGGAACTGAGCTTTCTGCGGTGGCTCTTGCTACTGACGTCAATAGCGGTGGTTACTGTCTCCATTCTTATCTCTGCCATTGTGGTACGGCGGGGTCTTGTCCCGTTGAACACTATTGCCGGCGAGATCGGAGCCATCACAGAAGAGGACCTTTCAGCTCGCATCGGTGACGCCGATGTCCCGACCGAGATCATGCCGATCAGGGACAAACTGAACACTCTCTTATCTCGGCTTGAAGCTGCCTTTGATCGAGAGCGACGTTTCACCGCCGACGTGGCTCATGAATTGCGGACTCCTCTGGCAGGGATGCGCTCGGCAATGGAGGTAACACTTGCGCGGGAACGTGACATCCCCGAGTACGAGAGCGCACTTCGCGACTGTCTCACAATAGTCGCCAGTATGCAGACGATGGTCGAGAATCTGTTGATGATTGCCCGGCTCGAGGCTGGCCAGGTGTCCTTTCGTGCAGAGCAGATCTTACTTGCCGAGCTGGTGAATGTGTGCTGGCGGCCGTTTGCACAGAACGCCGAGAGACACCGGATCACTTTCGAGAACTGCATCCAGAAAGGTATGGCCGTGCATTCCGACGTCGAAAACCTCTCTATGGTTTTGTCGAATGTGTTGGGCAACGCTGCGGAATATACCGACCATGCCGGGCGAATCCGGGTGACGGGCAATCGTACTAATCATTGCGCGGAAGTCGCTGTTGCCAACACCGGGTGCTCTCTCACCGCCGAGCACGTCTTACAAGTTTTTGACTGCTTCTGGCGAGCTGATCCATCCCGAAAGGATGCAGGTGTTCACTGTGGTTTGGGCTTGGCTTTGGTTCAAAGAATCGTCAAAGCGTTAGGCGGCACTACCTCTGTTGACGTACAACCCGGCGGCATATTCATGGTACGACTGACCGTGCCAGACACTACGCATGTGCATTGAGTAGGGCGGTTACTTCGTGATGTGTACCACGTGAGAAACGCAAGCGAGCATATCATTTGGTGGCTGCTGCCCTCTTTCTATGCGCAGCTTTTATTTGGCTACAAAAGGCGATAGTTCACGGAGCTGGTTGATGATTAGGGGCAATTTTTCAACGGTGTAGTCCACGTCTTCCTGCGTATTGTATCGGCTGAGGCTGAATCTGATGGAGCCGTGGGCGGCGGTAAACGGCACACCCATCGCTCGCAAGACGTGAGAAGGCTCCAGCGAGCCGGAGGTGCAGGCAGAGCCGCTGCTGGCACAGATGCCGAACTTGTCGAGCATGAGCAGAATCGCTTCGCCTTCGATGTACTCGAAACTAATATTGCTCGTGTTGGGCAGGCGGTTTTCTTTGTCCCCGTTCAGCCGAGAGTCGGGACACTCTCGCAGTATGGCGTTTTCCAGCCTGTCTCGCAGGCGTTTTACTTTCTGGCTTTCTTGTTCAATGTTTTCTGCCGCCAGCTCGCACGCTTTGCCCAGGCCAACGATTCCGGGGACATTCTCGGTGCCCGCCCGTTTTCCTGCCTCCTGATGGCCGCCTAACATAAACGGCGATATCCGCGTTCCTTTTCTGATGTATAAAACGCCTACTCCCTTCGGCCCATGCAGCTTGTGGCCGGAAAGACTGAGCAAATCGATGTAACTGTTGGACAGGTTCAGCGGTATTTTGCCCACCGCCTGCACGGCATCGGTGTGAAAGATCGCTCCTCTGTCCGTAACCAATTTGGCGATCTTCTCGACCGGAAATATCACGCCGGTCTCATTGTTTGCGTACATGATGGTGACGATAGCGGTGTCCTCATCCACCTCATAGTCCAGTTGATCCATATCCAGATGTCCCAGTCTGTCCACACCGATTTCAGCCAGCGTATAGCCGTGGTTTTCCAGGTCCCGGCATACTGCCAGCACCGCCGGATGTTCAACGCGAGAGGTGATGATTTTGCGTTTATTTGGTACGGCCGCTATCGCGCCTTTGATGGCGGCATTGTCACTTTCCGTACCCCCGCTGGTAAAAACAACCTCACTCGGATGACAGCCGAGTAAATTAGCAATCTGCTCACGGGCGCGGCCGATCTTGCGGCTGAGTTGCCCACCGAATGTGTGCATGCTCGAAGGGTTGCCGTAAAGCTCGCAGAACAGCGGCTTCATTTCTTCGAATACTTCTTCAGCCACCTTTGTGGTGGCATTATTATCAAAATATACGGTTTTCATTGTCTATCCTCTGTGATCGTGCGGCTGCAGCGCGGATTCTTTGTCCTCCTCGACAAAAAGCTCATCGGAGACGAATTCGCGCAGCTTCGCCTCGACGACATCTTTCATCGTGAACTCAGCCAGCTTGCACTGGGCGCACATCCCTCGAAATGCGACGATGACCTTGTTGCCCTCGACATCTATAAGCTCGATGTTCCCGCCGTGTGCTCGCAGAGCGGGTCTTATCTGCTCATTTATGGTCTGCTGGACCAACTGTATTTTCTGAATGTTTGTGAGCTTTCCTGTCCCTTTGGGCGTCGGTGCGGGCTTAGCTCTTGCTTTGTCACCCTGCACTCTGCGGATGATCTTTTCAATTTCGCCCTGGCATCCGCCGCACCCGCCGCCGGCCTTGCAATAATTTGTCACCTCTTCGACGGTGGTCAGGTCGTTTTCTCGGACTACTCGTTCGATTTCCTGGTCGGTGACGCCGAAGCACGTGCAGACGACAGTGCCCTCAAGCTCGTGTTTCTTCTCGCCGCCGGTTCGATAGTTCTCAATCGCCGCTTCCAGCGCTTCTCGGCCCATAACCGAACAGTGCATTTTCTGCTCCGGCAGGCCGCCCAGATAGTCCGCGATGTCTTTGTTCGTCACATTGGCGGCTTCTTCGAGGGTCTTTCCCTTTATCATCTCGGTCAGCACCGAAGATGTGGCGATGGCGCTGGCACAGCCGAAGGTTTTGAATTTAGCGTCCTGGATTCTACCGTTTTTGTCCAACTTGAAAGTGAGTTTCAGAGCATCGCCGCACGCCAACGAACCGACTTCGCCCACGCCGTTCGGATCTCCGATCTCGCCCACGTTTCGCGGATTGAAAAAATGGTCTTTTAGTTTATCCGTATACTCCCACATCTTTTAGTCCTGAGTTTTTGGTTTTGCGTTCTTAGTTCTTTGCCGACACGTCTTTGTACCTACCTACGTCTACCAGTGCTCTGTCATGACCCAGCACTGTGCTTGAGTGCTTGTTCGAAATCAGCTATGATGTCATCGATGTGCTCCGTTCCTACGGAAACACGAATATAATCATCCGTTACGCCCGCTGCAAGCTGCTCGGCTCGGCTAAGCTGCTGATGCGTCGTACTTGCAGGATGTATCACCAACGTCTTGCTGTCACCGATGTTAGCGAGGTGGCTGGCTAATTGCACAGTATTTATGAACTTTATGCCAGCTTCTTTTCCGCCTTTGATCCCGAAGCCCAGGATAGCTCCTTGCCCTTTAGGCAGGTATTTCTGCGCCAACTTGTAGTCAGGATGGGACTTCAGCCCCGGATAATTGACCCAACTGACTTGCTCTTGTTTCTCCAGCCACCGGGCAAGTCGCAGGGCATTTTCACTGTGCCTGGGCATACGCAGATGTATCGTTTCCACGCCCTGCAAAAACAGAAACGCGTTGAACGGAGACATGCAGCCGCCCATGTCCCGCAGGAATTGTACCCGCGCCTTTACGAGATACGCCAAGTTGCCGAAGGATTCTACATATTTTACGCCATGATAGCTTGGGTCCGGCTCGGTCAACTCGGGGTATCGGCCGTTTGCCCAGTCGAACTTGCCCGAATCGACCAGTGCTCCACCGATGCTCGTGCCATGCCCACCGATGAACTTCGTACAGCTATGTATGACAATATCGATGCCATGGTCGGTTGGCCGGAAAAGTATGGGCGTTGTGACAGTGTTGTCGCAGATCAACGGCATACCGTGTTCGTGCGCAACCTCAGCAATCTTGTCATACTGTAAGACATCATTCTTGGGGTTACCGATGCTCTCTATGTAGAGCAGCCGCGTACTGTCCTTGATCGCCTTGGCAAAATTTGCCGGGTCTCTGGGGTCCACGAACGTGACATCTATTCCCAGTTTGGCAAGTGTCTGGCTAAACAGCGTCACCGTTCCCCCGTACAGGGAGCTGGAAGATACAACGTGCTGGCTTGTCCTGCAGATATTCAGGATACCGGCGGTAATCGCCGCCATGCCGGAGCTAAAGCACAGGCCGGCCACGCCGCCTTCCAGCGCAGCGAGGCGTTTTTCCAATACGTCCGTCGTAGGGTTCATTAGCCGTGTGTAGATATTGCCGAACTCTTCCAGCGCAAACAGCCTCGCGGCGTGCTCGCTGTCTTTGAAGCAATAGCTTGTGGTCTGATAAACAGGCACAGCGCGGCTGAGTGTATCTGCGTCCGGCTCATGGCCCGCGTGAATGGCCAGCGTCTCAGCATGATATTTTTTCTGTTCTGCCATCGTCTTCAATCCTCGTTCCGCGAAAAGCGAAATTGTGCCATCGCAAGCTTCCTTCCTGTCATGGTGAGCATGCAGCCCATCATTGCGGACCGCCTAAGCTACCTCGAAAAGCTTTTTAGACAATAATAGTGTCCTTGCGAACGAAGTGAAGCAATCTCGTCTCTATAGGCGATTGAGATTGCCACGGCCTGCTTTGCAGGCCTCGCAATGACAACAGTTATTTTGCCGGTATCGTCTCCACCATTCTATCAAGTGCCTTCCTTGCTCCTGTCCTTATCTCTGCCGGAACGGTGACTTTGTATTGCATGTCTTCTAATGAGGCGATGAGTTTGTCCAGAGTGATCCGTTTCATGTTCGGGCAGATTGCCCGTTCGCTGGCCGGCACAAATTCAGCCTCAGGGTCTTGCTTCTTCAAAGCGTGGATCATGCCGTTCTCGGTTGCCACGATGAAATGCTTGGCGCTGCTCTTCGCGGTGTATCTGAGCATTTGACTGGTGCTGAGTATCTCGTCGGAAAGTTCCTTGACCGGCTCGGTACACTCCGGATGTGCCATGACAATCGCATCGGGATATTTTGCCTTTGCAGCGTGTATATCCTCTTCGGTGATCGCTACATGTACGTGGCAGTAACCCGGCCACAGGATAAGGTCTCTGCCGGTCCTTTGCATAGCATGTCGGCCGAGATGCTGGTCCGGCACGAAGATAACGGACCTGTCCGCAGGCAGAGAATTGACCACTTCGACAGCATTGGCACTGGTACAACAGTAATCGCTCTCGGCTTTGACTTCCGCCGAGCTGTTGACGTAACAGACCACCAGCGCACCGGGATGTTCTTGCTTCAACTGGCGCAATTGCTCTGCGGTTATCATGTCAGCCATGGGACACCCGGCGGATTTGTCCGGCAGGAGCACGGTTTTCTGTGGCGACAGAACCGCAGCGGTTTCGGCCATGAACTGCACGCCGCAAAATACGATGACCTCGGCGTCGGTCTCGGCCGCCTTTTTGCTCAAGCCGAGTGAGTCGCCGCAGAAATCCGCGATGTCCTGAATCTCGCCGGGCTGATAGTTGTGCGCCAATATCACGGCTTTTCGCTCGTTCTTTAGCGTCTGAATTTTCTGATACAGTCGGTCATCCATCGCGTTGTTTGCGTCCTCTCCAGTCCCGAATGCTCTATCTGCGGCCTTTGGTTTTTTTCTTGCTATGTTTTGTATACACAAGGTCCGGGTTTGCCGTCGTCACGGTGACGCCGGGCGGCACGGATTCTTTGATCCAGACATTACCGCCGATTACCGCACCTTTTCCGATGGTCACATCGCCCAATATGGTTGCCTCTGCGTAGATAGTGACATTGTCTTCTATCGTGGGATGCCTTTTGCCGCCTTTTATGATCCTGCCTCTTTCGTCCTTTGGAAAGCTCAGAGCGCCGAGCGTGGTGCCTTGATAGATCTTTACGTTGTCGCCGATGACGCTCGTTTCGCCTATGACCACGCCGGTGCCGTGGTCGATGAAGAAGTTTTCGCCGATCCTTGCGCCGGGATGTATGTCAATGCCTGTGCGCGCATGGGCACATTCGGCCATGATTCTTGGGATAAGCGGCACGTCCTTTAGATACAGTTCATGGGCGACGCGATGGGTGGCGATGGCAATGATGCAGGGGTAGCTAATGACGATCTCCTCGTAGGATTTTGCCGCGGGGTCCCCATCGTACGCTGCCGCGACGTCCCCTTTTAACCGGTCTCTTATTTTCGGCAATTGCGTTACCAGATGCTTGGTAACGTTTTCGGCCATGGTTCGACAATCGCAGCCCTCGCATTTCCTGATTCTGCACTGATATTGATATGCCCGCTCTATTTGCTCTGCAAGTTCCGTGCAGATCTGCCATAAGATGTCACCCACGATGAAATTGATATTGGATTTTGTCACCGTTCGTTTGCCGGTATGACCTGGAAAGAGTACCTCCAAGAGCAAATCGAGGATGTGTAGGATTTTGCCGCGGACCGGCAGATTGGCGGCATCGATGAAGTTGATGCCGGAATCGCCTTGGTACGTCCGGGCCAGTTCACCGACCAGGTCTTCCATCTTT
>Ga0180433_10002805_pt1 | contig 26350 bp, 18 predicted proteins | sample SS_ome_8_FD_132980 | JGI IMG/M metagenome (GOLD analysis project Ga0180433, IMG submission 132980) | Hypersaline lake sediment archaeal communities from the Salton Sea, California, USA - SS_1_D_1 metaG | ecosystem: Environmental > Aquatic > Non-marine Saline and Alkaline > Hypersaline >... | reverse complement strand
TGCCACGAGCTCAGCAAGTCCGCCATGGACGCGATGCTCAAACCTCTCGAGGACAACATTCGAGGGACCGAGGAGCGCCAGCTCGTCTGCATCTTCTGTACGACGGAGCCGAACAAGATGCGCGGCGCCATCAAGTCGCGGTGCGCTCCAGCTTTCAAAATCCGGATCAACACGCCGGAGGAGATCGCGACAAGGCTCGAGTTCATCTGCAAGTCAGAGGGGTTCGAGTACGACCCTGGGATGCTGCCAGTCATCGCTGAGGTGGTGGAGTGCCATATCCGCGACAGCATCAAGGCGATCGAGGGTGTCTCGATGTTGGGGGCCGTCAATCGTGAAAATGTGGAGCGCTATCTCCACCTCGACGCGAACGTGCTTTTCCTTGATCTACTCGAGAGCATCGGCACGGACCTGCCTCGAGCACTCGACACGCTCACCAAGCTCAACGAGCAGATCTCTCCGGCGACGACTTACGAGCGCATGGCTGAGATCTGCATGATGGCTTACCGGCTTTCGCATGTAGGACAAGCGGTCGTCCCTTCGTACTGGGATCGAGGGCGCCTCAAGCAGGTGGGAGATCTCCACAGGGAATTCCTCGTGGAATTCGCACAACGCTTTGCGGAGCGACCTGCGCACCCCTCTGTGGCCATGCTGACCTGCGACGTTTCGGCTCTTCACCAGAAACGTTCCGGGATTGTCGTTGTTGCAGCGGCCCAGGAGGTGGCTGTAGCGACGCCTGTGGCTGTTCCAGCGGCGCCTGTGTCTGCGCCACCGCCCCCTTCAGGACCTGAAGTTTCACGAACAGATCCTCCAGTCGCTGAGGTGGAGCCTTCTCCACCTATCGAACCATCACCGAAGCCGACACCGGAAAAACCCGTGGAGGCCGCAAAGCCGCGTTCTGAGGCCGGTAGTATGACGGGTGATCCCTACGTCAACGAGGTCGGGGTCCACATCGAACCGCAGGCGCAGCAGATGAGTCGAGGATCTTCCCCACGACAAAGCAAGGACGTGTTCGGCTCCATGTCGATCGCTTCTTTCACCGAAGTACTGCACCGCCGGGTCATTGAGCTGACACAGGAGAAGTCAATCAGTGGCAGATCGGCGAGACGGGACGACGTGGGTAGCTCTTGAGCTCACGCGCCACGGCGAAAAACTGGTTGAAGAGGGCACCCTCGACGATGAGCTCCGCAAGGCGCTCGATGTCGAAGAGGATTGGCCTGTGTTCGTCCCGGCGCGGGTGTACGAGAAGAACGGCAAGCGCATCACCGTTCATCTCATGGAGGGCTATGCGTTCGTAGCCACTGGTCTCGACGAAGTCTTCTATTTTCGTCTCGAGAACTCCAAAATCGTTGAGCAGGTCATGTCGTCGCGGGGCTCGCGCGGCATTCGACGCCTTGAAACTATTCACGATTCGCAAGTCAGCGATCTTCGCAGGCGGCTTTCTGAGGAAGTTGCGGCGGACATCGTCCCTGGTATGACTGTCCTCGTCACCGACGGTGTTTACAGTAAACTCGAAGGTGTAGTAATGGACGTTGAGGGCGACCACGCGGTTGTCCGCTTTGAGCTGCGTTCTCTCGAAGTGATCTCCAAGATCCCGAAGGTGTTCTTGGAGACGACCGCGTGACCCCATGATGAGAAGTACCTGGTCCGATTGCCGCACCGTCGATCCCTCTGAACTCGAGAGCCGAGTCAGTGTGGGCGACAGCATGGAGTTCCTCACCCAAGTCCTGTCCGAGGAACCGAGCGAAGAGTCGACCCGGAACCTCGAGCGCGTTCGGGAGATCATGACGGAGCTTCCGCCTCGAGAGGCGGATTTCGTGGAGCTCTACTTCTTCAGCCACAAAACGCAGACGGACATTGCGGAGATCTTCAAGGTCTCGCAACCAACCGTCTGCTACCGCTTGCAGCGCGCTACGGCCCGGATTCGCTTCGTCCTCTCGCTGCCCGATGTTTCGACCGATGAGCTACGCAACGTACTCATCGGTTTTTTGTCGGATCCCGAGGACGTGCAGATCATGATGCTCATGTACGAAACGACTTGTCAAAGTGCAGTCGCCAAACGCCTTGGTGTTACCCAAGGCAAGGTGCGTCACCGGTTCATGCGCTCGACCCGGCGGATGCTCGAATCGCAAAACCCGGAGATGGCGAAAATCGCCCAAATCTTCCAGGCTATCGCCGAAAACCTCAACATTTTGCGCGAAGTGGACCGCCCCAAGTGGGATGAGAAGATCCACTACGTCATCGATTAGGGGCCGGTTTTCGTCCTATCCAGACACGCTGGGTAGGAGGCGTTCCATGTCCCGCATCGGCAAATTCACGGTTTCCGCAGCTCTACTGCTCCCTCTAGCCCTTGGTGGCTGTAAGCCCACGAAGGGCACCGCCAACCCCGAAGACTACTTTCCGCTGATCCAGGTGGCCCTGGCCGGCGGTGAGACGGCCGCCATGATCGGCCGGAACGAGGCCCTCAAGGCTGAGAATTTCGCCGGCTGCGTCGCGTCAGAGGCGCTGATTTCAGCTTTCGGCAGTTCCAATGAGGTCCTGGCGGGCCGACTCATGGACAAGATCGTCATCCCGGCGGTCGATGTCGATGTGTCCGAGTGCCTGCCCCTCAAGGACAAAGCCGACGCTGCTCCGGCCGAGGGCGAGGAAGCTCCGGCTGAGGAAGCTGTCCCCGCTGAAGGTGACGAGACCCCGGCCGAGGAGAGCTCGAGCCTCAAGGGCAACCCCGACGCTGCCATGCTCGTCGAGACCATCGCCGGCATCACCCTCGCGGCCGTCGCCCACTACGCCGCGAAGCTTCAGACCAGCAACTGCAAGAAGGGCACTGCTGCCCTTGGCGCCATCAACTACGTGCAGGGGATGGTGGGTCCCATCGCCGAAGAGATCGCCGAGCCCGACGGCAAGCTGTCGGTGCCTGCGGTCACCATCGACCTCAGCGAGTGCGAGGCCGAAGAGTAGGCCCAGTCAGGTAACACCATGTCCGAGAAACCCTCCGCACGCCGGGTCGTGATGACCAAGTCAGTGGCCCGTCAGTGGCTGCTGAAGAAGGCGAAGCCTGAGTACCGCATCCGGGTGTTCAACCCGGCTACGAAAGACTACCCCTCGGTGCTTCGTGGTTTCCGCGACGGCAAGCTTCGACTTGCCGGTGGCGGCGTCAAGCCGATTCCCGACCTCGGCGTGAAGGAGGATTTCGAAGGCTTCTACGTGTGGTCGTCAGACCGCGAGGCCCTCAAGACCCTGGAACAGTGGTTCTCGAAAAGAGGGTTGGAGACGAACTGGATCTGGTGACTGAATGTCCGCCGTTCGAACACGAATCGAGAGTTGCTTCATCTACATGGTGCGTACGAACGACCCGTGCGCGCCATCGTGGATGTTCACGATCGTCGTGAACCAGGACGGCACTTGTGGAGTGCGTGACATCAAGTCGCCCAACGGCTTGCTCTGCGATTCGATGCTCCAACTTCCGGGCGAAGTGCTCGACGAAATCAATGCCGCGAAGGCAGAGGTGGAGAACATCTTGGCACAGACGAGCGCAGTCAACGGAACCCTCACTTTCACCGACGAAACGATCCAGTCGATCGTCTTTGCCACGCCGTTCGCGAACACGGAGTACCGCGTCTACGTGTCCCTCGAGGACTTCATCGATTGGCGCATCGTCAACAAGACGACTACGGGCTTCGACATCGAGCTCAACGTCACCTACACGGGAACGGTTCAGTACGACGTGTTCGTCTAGGAGTAAGCCATGCCGCAGCCGCCATTCAGAAGTGACCAGTTTGAAGTCGAGAACGCCGACGCCCCCGTTGGGCCTCGACTCATCGGTGCGGACGAAAATGATGGTTCGCTCCGGTTCACAGACACTCGCGTCCCGGCTGGCATCAACCTCCACGAGCTTGCTGGTCTTCAGCAGCTCAACAATACGATCGTCGTTTCGCAGACCGGTATCGGTGCAAGCAAGGACGACAACGGAGACCCGATCACGACCATCCAGGGTGGCTTGGACGCCGTCCCTGACGGTGCCGACGTGGACAACCCTTGGACCGTCTTCGTGGCTCCTGGGCTCTATGTCGAAGACGTGTACCTCGTGAAGGACGGCGTAACTCTGCACGGGCTCGGTACTTGCCGTCTGCGCAACGCTTCAGCCGTTAGCACGGTTCGCATCCGTGCCGGAGTTTCGACGGTCCCTCGTCGCATCATGCTCTTGACGATGCGCATCGAGAACACAACCGCAGCCGAAGCTTGCATCGATATTTCGAGCGCGACCTTCGCCAGCGGCACCTTCACCGTCGCATCGGTTCCGAACGTCGGTGACATCGCCGAGGTTGGTGGCGTCAACCTCATGGCCATCGCGAACGGTTCGGTGCCTGCTCCCGGTGAGTTCGAGCTCGGATTGACCGAGGATGAGACCGCAGCCAACCTGGTGACGGCCATCAGTGACCCCGTGAACGCTCTGACGGGCGTCGTGGTGGCGAGTTCGGTAGGCCCCGTTGTGACTATCCGGGCTCTGGCAGACGGCGTGGCTGGTAACGCCATCACCATCTCGAGCACCGTACCTCTGGTCATTGTCCCTTCGGGTCCCACTCTCACCGGCGGTACTGCTTCAGGTCCCGGTTCGACGGTCGGCAACGATCTCATCCAGGTACTTAACTGCGATCTCGTACCCTCCGTAGCCGCCGCTTTCACGCTCCGTGCGAACGCCGTCAACAACCTCTATGTCGAAGGCGGCAACTGGACCGAGGCTGCTACAGGCACGCGGTTCAGTGTGACGGACTGTGCGTCGTGCCGTCTCATCGGTGTGGAGTGTCAAGGAGTCGTGCTGGACTACGACAACACGAACCCGGATCTCCCGGTTATCGGCACCTCCGCCTACGAAATGAGTAACGTCGATGTCGGAGGCACGGGGCTCGAAGCGGGCTACAACGGTGTCGGGAGCCTCGAGCTCACTGATTGCACGGTCATCGGTACGACGGTCTATTCAGGAAGCGCACCGGCACAAAGTTTCACGGCTCGTCGTTGCTCTCTTGGTCCGCTCACCGTTGGTGGTTTGGCGCCCACGGTCACTCTCAGCAACTGCACTCGTGGCGCACTCACAGCAGGTGGCGGCACGGGCACGATGCAGGAGACTCGTGCGTTTGGCTCGGCTTCCTTTGTCGCGGTGGACACGGTCAACGTGCCGTTCGATCCGCCGCAGCCCAACACGAGCTACACGGTCCTTCTGGAGCTGGATGGTCCTCCCGCAGCGATTACGGATATCCCGGCGATTCCAAATGCCTCCAAGCTTGCGACAGGCTTCGACATCATGTTCGGAGCGGTTCAGGCCAATGCAACAGTCAATTTCGTCGTCATGCGCGACATCTAGGAGATCTGAAATGGCACACGAAGAAGACGAGCTGTACGGTGGCCTCACTCTCGGGGCCAAGCAAGCGTCTTCGCTCGACCTCTATTTGCAGGACCGAGAGAAGCAGCTTTCCAACACCGGATTGCGTTCGCTGACCGATCAAGGTCGAGCGGCTAATGCGTTCCCGATTCCGGCGCAGCCTGGAGCTCGAGTCGCGTTCATCACCAACATCGGTAGCGTGCTTCAGTGGTCCGACCCTCCTGCCGATGGGGCGCAAGGCACCGTCGTCATGGTGCGTACTGCCGAAGGAGATCAGACGAGCCTCAACGGTTTGGTCTTCGTGAAATTCGACAACGGGCAGTTCCTCCAGGTCGATCCGGAGTACTTGCGCGCTGCACCGTCCAATACGAAGCTGGCTTCGAGCTTCTCCCGTCGCGTCGCAAACCTTGGAGATCTTTCAGGTTTTCTCCGATGGGGGACTGACGACGGCGAGCTCGTCCACAAGGCCACGCGCGATCTGTGGAGCTTCGAGACAACGCCGGAAGGCGATTACGTCATCTCTCGGCTTTTCGACGATACGGGAGCGCCTCTCAAGGTCTAGCGCGTAGGGCGCTTGGCGCTTTTCGCTTTATAGCCCTCCCTTTGGCAGGAAGTTCACTGTGACCAACCCAAGCTCAAAGCGCGTTGCGGCGCTCTACATGGCCCGAAACGGGCACGCGAAGACAGCCGGTGAGGTTGTTTTCAAGAAGGACCGTGGCGACGACGTTGGGTCGTGGGCGTACAACAACATCCCGCCCTCGAAACGTGAAATTCCGAACGACTTCAACTACAGCCCACGTCACCAGAAGCCACTCGCCAAGATCCTCCGCGCCACGCTCGCCGCACTCGGTCACACGCTGTCGGGCTACAACCGGTTCGCGAAGATCAAGTCGGCTCGAGTGAGTCCGGATGGTGCCATGGGCGGCCGTGGGTACATCCAGAAGATCGCCGACATGCGCAAGCAGTACATGAACTGCGTCGAGGCGTTGTCGGCTCTAGCGGACACTCTCTACGACGAGATCCACGCACCGCACTGGTCGGTGATGTCTCGGCAGGAGGAGGATTCTGAGAAGGCTGAGGTCAAGCAACTCATCGGAGACGTTGAGCAGATCCGCGAGAACCCGCAGCAGTGGGCTGAGCAGGAGATGCGCGAAGAGTTTGACCAAAACAAGAAGCCCAAGGAGACGCTCGAACTCGTGGATCCGGACGACTGGGACTCTTGGGGGGATGACACTGAGATCGAAGTGACGGTGCCCGAGGTCATGAACAAGCAGGCTTCGGTTCGTGACGTGCGTCTCAAGCTGGCGACCTCCCGCATCGCCGATACGTGGCTCACCACGAAGGAAGGGCAAGACTGATGTCGAAGAAGTCTGAATCCAAGCTCCCCAGCGAGCTCAACGAGAACTGGGGATCCAACTACATGATGGATGGCTTCTGGCACGACATGGAGTACGGGCATGGCCTCAAGGAGAACCCTCCTGCGAACCCCGTACCGCAGCCTGCCTCGTCCGGCATGGCTCAACTCCCGGATGGTCTGATGGTCGCTATGGGCATCGAAGACGATGCCGCTCCTGAGTTCGACGTGCAGCACCAAGACGACGAAGGTGCCATGGATCTCGAGGGTCTTGGCATTGTCGCCAAGCTCGCTCCGGACGTGGACCGCAGCGATGTGGGCATCATCGACCACACGTGGCTTTCTGATGCGTACCAGGACCCTTCTCGTCTACCGGACAAGCCGGTAGACAACGGAATCCCTGACCTTCAAGAGGCGTGGGGAGACCGAACCGACGGCATCACTCGAGTGGACCTCTACGATCGCTCTTCGCTGACCTACGAGGATGCGATGCAGCACGAGGAGGATGACGACCCCCTTCAGCGTGACAAGCTGGCCAAGCTTGTTCGGATGGCGATGCGTCGTTCGGCTGCGGGCCACTCGATGCAGCACGTCAAGGAGGAGCTCATCAACGCGCTCGGTCCCAAGGTCGCGCGCAAGATCGCCAAGCCCGTCCAGGCCATCGAGGCCGAGCACGGGCTCACCGGGAACGTCTACGTGCGAGCCTCGGCCTACCCCCGTCTCGAGCACGGGAAGTGGGCCAAGGAGCTCAAGCGAGCTGCAAAGGGGTGCCGGTACCTGGTCGCTGCTCAGGGAGAGGACTGCGAATCATGTGCAACTGCTTTGGGTCTAAAACTCGTCGCCCATCCAAACGAAATCCCATGGGCAAGCGAGCTCGAACGGTACGCAAGCAGTCTCGCGGCTACACGCAAGGTACCCAAAAAGGCCAGCAAACAGGATCCGCGCGAGTACCTGCGTACATGGTTCTTGCAGGCAAGCCAAAGTCCTCGTCTTGACATCGAGACGACCAAAGTCCGGCACACGATGCCGGTGGACACGGTCACCGCTGCCGAGGCCAAGAAGGCGCTCGTCGAGTTCACTGTTCCGCACCGTGTCGTCCTCGACATGCAGGAGCGGCACAACAAGAAGGACACCGAGAAGGTCATCAAGCGCGTCGGCGTGATGGTGAAGGCTCGCCTCATCACCCCCGAGGAAGCTCAGAACCTGCTCGACTCCAAAGCGCCCCCGAAGGACATCCTCAAGGCGGCTGCCAAGATCGCCCTGACGGTCAAGAAGGCCAGCTACGGTGGTGGCGCTCCCGTCGTCAAGGGCGAAACAATCTCGAAGGAGGCCGCGTGGTCCGAGCTCCGCAAGGCTGAGGCCAAGTGGGAGGAGAGCCACAAGGCGGTTCGTGAGCGTATCGCTCAAGACAAGATCAAGTCGAAGGTCCGTCTTATCGAGGCGCAGATCAACGGCGGCATGAAAGGCAAGCGCCTGGCCAACTTCATCCGAGAGACCTTGTCTCAGGAGGAAGCTTTCCTGGCCTCGCCGCTGCTGAAGCCGATCCTCAAGAAGACCAGCGCCCTCAACCCGAAGGCTGCGGAAGTCAAGCAGTACGAGGACGCCAAGTTCACGCGGCACGTTGCCTCGAGCCCGGAGATGCAAGTCCCCGTCAAGGAGATTCGCAAGGCCGCTCGTTGGGTGCGGCAGCAGATGACCGAAGGTGTCGCTGGTCCTGAGCTCGACCAACTCATTCAGCTTCGTCTGGACCACAAGGTCGTCAAGGCCGGCAGTGATCAAATCGCCAAGGTCCGCGATCAGCACGAGGGTGTTTCTGGACACCTGTACGTTGAGGCTGCGGCCTACGCCAGCCCCGAGGGGACGGCGGGTTGCGAGAAGGGTGCTCTTCGGCATCGCAGCAACGGGTTGAAGTTCGTGATGGCGATGGATCGCTGTGCGTCTTGTGTGTTCAAGAACGCAGACAGTGTTTGCCAGAAGTACAACAAGCAGCTCATCGACGAGCTCAGCCCCGAGATCAAGTCCGAGTTCCAGCGCATGAACATGGCGGCACACCACATGAGCGAGCAGGAGGAAACTGCTGCGATGTTCGCTGTGGGTGAGCAGGCCATGACTGCGGCCAGCGAGTTTGGCCTTCACAACGCCGCCCTCGATGACGTAGCGACGGAAGCCCCGGAGCACGAAACCATCGATGGCATCTTCTTCGGAGGGTTCGAGATCTGATGGAACACTGGTCTTTTATGCAGGGTGGCTGCCCGGCTTCTCCTGAGTCCGTTGCCAAGAAGAAGGCCGCTGTCGAGTGCTTGCAGTGGCTGCTCTCGCTCTTGCGTGCGCAGTACTGGACCTACCAGAACGCGCACTGGGTGGCAGGCGGTGAAAATGCCTACGGCACCCATCTTCTCTTCCAGCGTATCTACGCGGGAGATGACGACAACGAGGGCGAAGACGACGACGGCATCCAGGGCGAAGTCGATGCTCTTGCTGAAAAGATGGTCGCCGCTTTTGGTGAAGAGTCTGTGGACCCCAAGACGCTTCTCAAGATGTCCGAGAAGTGGATCTGCCGTTGGTGCGTCGTGAAGGATTGCCTTCACAAGCGCGCTCTGTTGTCTGAGCAAGATTTCCAAAAACTCGCTAAGTGGGTCTACGACAAGCTCAAGGCCCTGGGCGAGCTGAGCCTTGGCATGGATGATTTCCTGATGTCGCTCGCGAGCGAGCACGAGACCAACGAGTACCTGCTCCGTCAGGTGCTGCGGTCCAAGGAGTCTGCCCGAATGGCAGCCGACGACTGGGCCGCTCTGACAAAGGAGTAGACCCATGGCCACCACCGCACTTCCGCCGTACGAGCTTCTGGTCGCGAACTTTTCGCGTCCGACCCAGTCCCTCATTTTCGGGTCGGATACGGAAAACATGCCGCCGACCAAGACTCGGACCGGGTTCGTCTTCCAGCATATCCAGAACCTTGGGTTTGCGTCCGATCATGTCCGTTCGACATACGGTCCGGCGCGCTCCTTGGTGACTGACACGAAGCTCGGAGTCTTGCAGCCGTTCCCTCCCAACGGAGCGCCGGCAGCGGATGTTGAGGTGGTAGATGACACCTTTGTGGGGCAGTCCGCGAGCCTTTTCGTCGGGCCTTTTGAGCTCGTTTCGAACCGTGACTTCGTGACGGGCGGGGGTCTGGCCGCGACCGCGACCAACATTGCCACGGCAATCAATGCCCTGCCGGGGTACGTCGCTGGGGTCGCTGGTCCCATCGTAAGCGTCACCGGTCCTCTAGGCCAGGCGGGTCTTCGCTTCAATGCGGCGTACCGAGGTGGTGCGTTGAACTTCGACTTCACCTATCCACAACAGGATGGCGTGCTCGGGTTCGTGCAGCCGGCAAGCCCGATCGATCCACCCACGATCCTTCCGGCGGGGACCCCCAATGGGGTGGCGCCCTAACTAGGAGGTTCGTATGGCAGATACGGCAAAGCAGACTCGAGACGAAATTCTGGCTCTCATCCCCATTGACGCGGTGCGCGTCAAGGTCAAGACGGAGAAGGGCCACGAGAAGTATCGGACCGTCGACCCCACCAATGGGGATTTCGATGAGATCCTCGACAGCGATGAGATCGTGTTGGTGAGCGGCAAGCCCATCACCATGAACAAGGTGCCGGGGCGCAAGAAGTCCACTCCGGTGCCCAAGGCTCCGGCCCCGACGACGCCCAAGAACGCCCAGATGCAGGCGGACAAGCTGGCGTTCCTCAACAACGATCCGCTGCTCAAGCTGATCGAGCAGGGGGTCGAGTCCGAGGACATCCTGTTGCTCGTTATGCGCGGGTTTGCCCAGGAATCCGCGTCGCTCGAGTTCGAACGCCTGACTGCCGAGGCTGAAGGCAAGGAGACGAGTCAGCTCTCCATTCGTCGGATCAACGCCCTCAAGGCGCTGGGTGACGCTTGGATCAAGCGCAAGGAGCAGCTCGCCGGCAAGACCATCGACATGGGTAGCCCCGCGTTCGGGCGTCTCTTCGCTTTCATGACCGACACTTTCCGTGAAGCCATGCTGGACGGGGGTGTCCCTCGCGACCAGGTGGAAACCATCTTCGCTCGTCTGCATGACCGCATGTCGGACGACACGTGGGAGCAAGAAGCTCAAAACAAGATGAAGGGGGATTGAAGTGGCCAAGAGGAAGGGGGCTGCTGCCAATCTCGCTCGCATCGCGCTCAACGCCGGTCGTCGCCAAGCCAAGGCGGAGACCGAGACGGTGGACATCGTCACGTTCATCCAGTCGGACTGGGGATTGGGCGTCAAGCTCTTCCCGGTACAGCGCGTCATCCTGAAGGCCCACTATGGCCTCGAGCTCGACGACGATCCGAACAACACGTTCACGATCACGGACTGGAAGCGAGAGAACGCGCAGGAGTTCACCGAGGCTGGATACCTCCGCTGGCTGTACGACAACAAGCGGTGCAACATCTCCGAGGTCGTTCCTGGGAAGGAGCGCCGCACGCTTGTCCTCCCGATCGGTCGCCGTTCCGGTAAGTGCGTGGTTGGTGACACTTTGTTGCTGACGAACGAAGGCGTTCGACAGATTCGGGAGTACGACACCATTGACTCGTACCTGGATTTTCCCGATGAAGACCACTACCCGCTGGCTTTGACCGTGGCTCAGGAAGGACCTCAAGCTCGTAGCGAGTCCTCCTACTTCTATCGAGGAGGACACCGCGAGATTGTTCGGATGCGCACTGCCTGTGGTTTTGAAATCGCGGGTACTCCCAACCACCGTATCAAGGTGATGGGTGCCGATGGAAAGATCCAGTGGCGCTATCTGGATGAGCTTCAAATCAACGATCAAGTTGCGGTTCATCGCAACACGGACCTTTGGGTTTCGGATTACGTGGACACCACGGAGCTGGCTCAGAGCGCAAATCAGCGCGGGCGCAAGAATTTGGAGCTGCCTACCAAACTGGATGAAGAGTGGGGACTGTTGTTGGGTCTCTTGGCGGGAGGCGGGAACTGGCCTTCAAAAAACACCGTCTCCATGACGGTTGAGCATGAAGAAGTCTGGGAAAAGGCTTCGGCTCTTTTCGCCAAATTGCTCGGAGAGCCTTCTCGGGTAATGGACCGGCGTACCGTTAATACGGGAGCCCTCCAGTTCTACAGCGTCGCGGCTCGTTCTTTTCTTCACGGGCTCGGTTTTGATTGGAACTGTGACCGGTACAACAAGCGCACCCCCCATACCATCATGAGGTCACCACGGCCGGTGGTTCAGGCGTTTTTGCGCGGTCTGTTTGAGACCGATGGCGGCGTGGAAGCTGGCGGAAAAACGGTTTCGTTCAGCACGGCTAGCTCGGAGTTGGCACGCGAAGTTCAAACTCTTCTGCTGAACTTGGGGATCGTGAGCCGGCGCAAGTCTAAGTGGGATGTCAAAACGAAACGGGACTACTACATCGTTTCGGTTCGAGGTCTTCGTTCTCGGATGCTGTTCGCGGAGCGTGTGGGCTTCATGTCCCACAAAAAGATGGACCCTCTTTGTGATTCCATCCGCGTGGCTTCGCGTGAGGGTGGAGACACCGAAAGCATTCCACACCAGCGTGAGTGGTGTTGCCGACTGTTGGAGTCGGTTCCCAAAGACCACAAAAGCACGGGGAAAGGCTGGCAACGGTCCAAACTCCGTGAAAAGTTGGGGAACACAATCAAGCCTTCTGCCACAGAGGAGATGACCTATCCTCGGTGGGAGCAGACTCGGGTCGTGGCTTGCGAAGTCGGGGCCGATCCGGATCTCATCGCTCACTTTGATGCGATTGCCGACGCCGATTACTTCTATGATCCCGTGGTCTCCTTGGCCGAGGATGAGGCTACGGTCTACGATTTGTGCGTTCCTGACGGAGCTAGTTTTGTCGCCAACGGGTTGACCAACCACAACACGATGATCTCTGCGTGCATCGCTGCGTACGAGACGTACAAGCTGATCAACAAGGGCAACCCGCAGAAGTACTACGGGGTCGCTCCCTCGAACCCGATCCGTCTCGTGTCGGTCGCTACGGGTAAGGAGCAGGCGGGTCTTCTTTACGAAGAGGTCAGCCACCACTTCGCCAAGTGTTTGTCCGGCGAAACCGAGATCATCACCGATCGAGGCATTTTTCCCATTGGGGAGTTGGTTGGTACAGAGCAAGTACTCCTGACGGGTGATGGTTCTTGGGTCAAGGCACCTATCCGTTCTTTTGGACGACAACGCCTGTACGAGATTCGTCTGAAGCGTCAAGGCCGCGAAAAAGTCATTTACGCTACGAAAGACCATCGGTGGTTCGCTACGGACGCGCGTAAAGCATACCGTGGGAAGGGCTATCAAGAGTTCACGACAGACGAACTTCGTCCTGAGAAGCACCGGTTGAAGATGGCATTTGGCCGCTCGTGGAAAAACCGGGTGAACCCTTCACCTTTCGGGATTGCTCATGGGTTTGTTTTCGGGGACGGGTCGACCAAACCTGGAACGCGGAACGCAAACACGGCAAATTTGATTGGCGCAAAAGATCAAGCTCTGTTTCCGTATTTTTCGATGTGCCCACAAGCTGAGCGTCCTTCGATTGATAGCGTCGAAGTAGCCGCTCTTCCTAACTTTTTCCGAGAACTCCCGAATATCCAGGAGAACAAAGCGTACCTTTTGGGTTGGCTCATGGGGTACTTCGCTGCTGATGGAACAGTGATGAAGGATGGGGGCATCCTTTTGTATTCCGCCAGCCATCGAAACCTGAAATTTGCCGAAGGGGTCTGTGCTCTTCTGGGGATTGGTACTTACGGTATTCGGTATCAGGACCGGATCTCGAACATGACTGGGCGCGAATCCAGGATGTACAGCCTGCGTTTAATGGGCCACACCCTGAACGACGATTTTTTCCTGATTGAGCATCACCGAAAGAACTATCAAGACACCGGAGCTGCGGAGCTCAAGCGTGATGCCACCAAATGGCGTGTGGTATCGGTGACTGAAACCGATCGAGTGGAGGAAGTTTTCTGCGCCACGGTTGAGGGACATGGGGACTTCACACTTGCCGGCAACATCGTCACCGGCAACTGCAACTTCTTCAAGCGGTACACGGCGAACAACACGATGTCCTACGCGCGTTTCCAGACGCCGCACGACATCGAGGAGTTTGGCAGCTACGTCGAGAACCCCCAGGCGCGTGCGTCCATCAAGGTGTTCTTCGCAGCCTGCAACGCCAAGAGTCTCCGTGGTCAGGGCAACATCGTCATCATCCTCGACGAGGTCGCTCACTTCCTTGAGCAGGGCGGTAGCTCGGCTGAGGAGGTCTACGGTGCTGTCAGCCCGTCCAACGCTGCCTTCACGCCGAAGAACGAGTTCGGCGAGCCGATCGACGGCGTGGACGATACGGAGTCCGACGGTCGGATCATCATGATCTCGAGCCCGTTGGGCAAGCAGGGTCTGTTCTTCAAGAAGTTCATGCAGGGCATGTCGGGCCAAAAAGGTGCCGACAACATCCTTTGCGTGCAGGCACCGACCTGGGAGGTGAACCCCACCATTCCGGCGTCGTACTTCAAGGAGCACTTCGCCTTTGACCCCCGCATGTTCTTCCAGGAGTTCGGTGCTGAGTTCTCGGACCGCACGATGGGCTGGCTCGAGGACGCGAAGGACCTCCTCGACTGCATCGACAAGACTGCGAAGGAGAAGCATCGCGGCCAGGCACGCACGCCTTACTTTGTCGGATTCGACCTTGGTCTGGTGAAGGACGCCAGCGCCATCGCCATCACGCACATCAACGAGAAGCAGCAGATCGTGCTCGACTACATCGGGCAGATCAAGGCTGGTGAGGGTGACTTCATCAACAAGGACCGCCTCGACTTCGAAGAGATCGCTGCGTGGATTCACCTACTGTCTCGACGGTTTCATTTCCACCGAGGCATGTTCGACCAGTATGCCGCCATTCCGTTGGAGCAGGCGCTCCACAAGAAGGGTCTGTCCATGTTCGAGGGCAAGCTCTTCACGCCGCGCGAGAAGTCCGACATCTGGGCGAACTTCAAGTCGATGATGTGGGACCGAGTGGGTGGTGAGCCCCGTTTGGTGCTGTACGACCTCGATGATCGTACGAAGGCCAAGCTGCAAGAGAAGGGAGAGGAGGTGCCCGAGCATCTCCTCTACATCCAGCAGATCCTCTCGCTTCAGGCGACCTACAAGAGCCAGTACATCGTCGAGGTGGAAGCTCCTCAGACCGAAGGGAAACACGATGACCTTGCGGACGCCCTGGCGCGTTCGATCTACCTGGCAAGCCTCCACCTGGGCAAAATGAAGCATATCGCCCGTTCGAAGAAGAACGTCTACCCGGGACAACCCCAGGTGTCGGCCGAAGCTCGTCGTCGCAGCCGCCGCAAGCGGATGCTGGGGGGCTCAGATCCGAAGCGCCAAGTCCCGCGCACCCGGAGGCGGTAGCGATGAGCAAGGGCATCATGCCGAAGGATCCGTCTCGCGCGGATCACCGGTTCATCCGATACCAGCTCAAGGAGTTCCTCTCCAAGAAGCCGGTCGAGCACCGCCCTGCCGAGTATGACCGTGTGTCTCGCGCCTTCCAACGAGCGGGTGGCTCCTGGGAGAGGCTCTTTAGAGGATCGGTTCGAGACATCGTGCTTCTTCGCCGACTTTTGAAGATCGCGATCAAAGAAGGATTCATCACCAAGCGCGAACCCTTTCGGTAGGGTGATCCACTGCCATGTCCGACCCGAACGACAAAACGGCCCATGAAGGCCCCGTCACGGGACGCCAATCCATCCGAGAAGTGATGGAGGCAGTACGTGCTGCCCAGGAGGCTGAGCTCCGCGAACAGATGCTCGAGGAGCGTCGTCAGCGGCGTCAGGCGAAGGAAAAACGCATCAAAGCGCGCCGTGAGCGCCAGATGCAGGAGATCCGTACTCGCCATGCGCGTCGTGAGAGCGCCCTCAAGACGGCCAACAACAAGGTGGGCACGCACATCACCGCAGCGACCAAGGAGCTTCAAGCGGCCCTCAGAGATGCCACGTCGGTGCCTCTGCCCCGGCACTCTCCTCAAGGTCGTGAACAACTTCGAGTTCGGCGCTCCATCGAGAGCGCTCTTGCTGCACTCCGCAATGTCGGACGCGGCACTTTTCACGAAACCGACGTGGATCTCGACTTCGAGACCGACGCCTAAACCACACAACACAGAACCCCAGGACTGAGAGGAGATGAAGGATGCCCGCAGAAGGATCTCATAATGCCGTGAAAGGATCGGCGAGCCCCACCATCCGAACCAATGAGGATGCGCGAGAAGTCGCGCAGGTTCCGAACACGCGGCCCAACATCACCGTCGGCAAGCCCAAGCGCGTCGTGACCGGATCGATGCGGAGCGCCGGAGGTCCTGGGAGTTTCCGAGCTCGAGTGGCTGCCTTCTCGGGGGGTGGTACCGGAGCGGTCGGCGGTGTCGTCGGTGGCGGTGGCGGTTTTTCAGGCGGCGGTGGCGGTGGCTTCGGAGGCAACTTCGGAGCAGGTGCCGTCAACCAAGCGAGCGCCGGCAACTTCTACTCGCCCGAGCTCAGTACTGACTTCCTTGAGCTTCCACAGTCGCTCAACGAGCAGTGGAACTACTACCGGTTCTTCTACAACAATGAGCCGTTCGTGGGTCAGGCCATTGACCTGCACACCGAGCTCCCGTTGTCGAAGGTCCGGCTCGCTCGACCGGCCGCCCAAAATCGCAAGCTGGCGGACGCCGCTCTGCGATTCTGTGAGAAGTGGGTCGAGAAGATCGGGCTGCTTCAGCGCCTGATCGAGATTGTCCACGACTACTACCTCATTGGCGAGGTCTACATTTTCTGCGAAGACGGCAACCCCGAGATGCCTCGGGACATCCGTGAGAAGGTGGTGCGTCGCGTTGAGGCCGACGGTACGCTGACGGAGGAGTGGATCGAGCGTGGCGACGCGGTGGAACGCACGATCGCGTGGCAGAAGAAACACTACACGGGGTGGACCAAGATCCGCATCCTGCCGCCGGAACAGGTCCACATTCAGACTTTCCCCTTCACGGATGAGGTCATCATCGAGCTCATCCCGGATGCCAAGACCAAGCACGTCTTGGAGATGGCAGATCAGGGTGATCGCAACGCGCAGCGTGTGGCTCACTCGATGGATCCGACCGTGGTCGAGGCTCTTCGTCGTGGCGACAACATCCCGTTGTCCACGGATCCTGACGGTGGCTCGTTCGTCCACTACATGGCGAACAAGAAGTCGCAGTACGAGCCGCGCGGACATAGTATCCTTCAGCGATGCCTGCGTACGCTGGTCTATTTTGACAAGCTGCGTCAGGCCCAGACGAGCATCGCGTCTCGTCACATGACCCCCATCCGCCTCGTGTACGCCGAGGACATGGACGAGGGGGATACGGAAGCCCTGCGTGACCAGATCGATCTGGCCCTTCAGGACCCGGACTACTCGATCGTCACGAACTTCCAGGTGACCTGGGAGGAGATGAACTCCAACGGTCGCCTCCTCGAACTCACTGGGGAGTACGACTTGGTGGCTCGTCAGCTCTATGCGGGCCTGGGCGTGACCGAGACACTTCTCAATGGTGAGTCATCCTATTCAGGTGACCGTATCAACCTCGAGGTCATCAACACGCGCTACATGCTCTTGCGGGAGAACGTGCAGCGGCTTGTGGAGGAGTACTTCTTCAAGCCTATGTGCAAACGGATGGGCTTCATCGAGACCGACGAGGACGGTCAGGACGTGGTGATCTACCCGAAGCTGAGCTTCACGCGCCTGGCGCTTCGGGACAACCAGGACACTTTCGATGCTCTGTTCCAGCTCTACCAAAAGGGCTCTTTGGACATCGAGACCATCCTGGACCTGCTCAACATCGACCCGGTGCTCGTCAAGGAGCGCTTGGAACGCGATGTGGCGACCCTCAACGACGCACAGTTCAACGAAGTACTGCGTTCGGCCTACGGTCGCGCCGGGGACCAGCTCATCGAGGGCTCGGACCTGGTGGAGAAGATCGCGGAATCCCTGGGGCTTACGTACAGCAAGCCCGAAGAACCCGGCGTGGGCCCCCGTTTCTAGGGCGGTTTTCGGTCTATCGCAGGGCCCCTCATAGAGGCCCTGCATGTCCAAAGCTCCCCAACGCAATTTCACGAAGAAAGCCGAGGCCCTGGCTTTTGTTCGTGAGGCCGCCGAAATTCTTCGAACTGCCAAGGGCAAGTACGACCACATCGACTTCAAGCCGCCGGAGTCGGTGGCCAACGCGGCTGAGCGTGGGCTCGAGTACCGCAAGAAGGGCGGGGGTGGTGGCCTCTCCACTGGCGAAGCCTCGAAGCAGGGGATCGGCAGCGGAGTCCAGCGGGCTACCAACCTCAAGAACCGGAACAACCTGTCCCCGGCCACCGTCCGCCGGATGCACAGCTTCTTCAGCCGGCACGAGAAAAACAAGGCCATCGACGCCAAGCACAAAGGCACACCTTGGAAGGACAGGGGGTACGTCGCGTGGTGTTTGAAAGGAGACTCTGAGATTCTCCTGGCCACGGGAGAATGGGTCCCAATCTCTAAGGTCGTGGACGAGCAATTAGACGTGGAGGTGGTCTCTTACAACGAGGAGACAGGGGAGTGTGAGCCCAAGAGGATCACCGGGTGGAGTAAGGCCCCCTCTGGAATTGAAGATTTCTACGTCGTAGGCAAACACAAAACTGCCCGTCAAGGGATCTCTTCAAAGACGTTCCTTGCAGCTACCTCCGAGCATCCCTTCTACGTGGATGGAGAATGGGTTGAGGCTCAGGATATGGAGGGTCGAAACCTTTCCGTGCTTGAATACGGGATTGACAAGGTGTCGGAGCAAGTGCTTTTCGGCACGATGTTGGGAGACGCCTACATCTGGAAGTCTTCTAAAAACGCGGGGACCCTGCGTTTCTCTCATGGAGAGGCTCAGCGAGAGTGGAAAGAGGAGAAGCAACGCCTGCTTTCAGCTCTAGGTATAGGGAACTACGATCTTCTTCAGAAGAGTGGTTATGGGAGCGGAAAACTCTCTTGTCGAGCCTACTCTAAAAGCACGCTGTACTTGAGCACGATCGAAGAAATTTTCTATGGCGGGGAGGGAGGGGAGAAGACCGTTACCCAAAATCTACTTCAAAGGCTTGACGACGTAGCCGTGGCCGTTTGGTTCCAAGACGATGGGAAGTTGAAGTTCTCAGAGAGAGACGGCTATCAAGCCTGGAGCCTTCACACGGAAGGCTTTGACGAGGGGAGCATCGTAGAGATTCTCAAGTTCTTCAAAGGTAGATACGAGCTCGATGTTCGTGCACACCTCCGTGAGAACACCGAAGGGCACTACCTCTATTTCACGGTGGCGTCTACGAAGAAGCTAATGGAAAAGTTGGCTCCTTACTTCCATCCTTCGATGCGATACAAGTTGTGGCCTGAGTATAGAGAGGCGTCTTACCTGCTGGAAGACCACGCTTCGGAGCAGATCTACACAATTTGTAAACAGCCCGTCACAAAATTCGGGAAGGCGGAAGAACTCTACAACGCAGCTTCAGCTCGAAAACCATATAAATGGGAATGGAGGTACAACCTGGAGGTGGAAGGAAATCACAACTTCATTGCGAACGGGTTTCTCGTTCACAACTGTCTGTGGGGCGGAGACCCTGGTGCCGCGTGGGCAGCGAAGGTTGTCCGTCAGATGGATGCTGCCGACGAGAAGGCCAAGAAGGCGTCGATGCCCATGATGCCGATGCCGCCGACTCGCCCCCTGGAGATCGAGGAGCATCCCCAGGAGCGCGACACGACCTACATGAGTCGTCGGTTCCTTCGGCAGATGGCGATGCAGGCGTATGCTCTTTCCAAGCTGGTCAACGCTGAGACGCCGTTGATGGACTGGCAGGAGTCGAAGATCACGAGCTCGGCCAAAGGACTCAACTCGGTCTTCAACTCGTTGATGTTCGGCGATGACTCGCCGCTGATGCGCATGGCCAGCGACAACGAGCCGACGAATCCCAAGCTGTGGCGTAAAGTTCAGGCTTTGGTTCGTGGGGAGCGCAAGACTCTCGAACATGGTGGTAAGAAAATTCAAGGCCCCAGAGGCGGCAAGGGGTTCGTAAAGCACCCTAGTGCTTACTGCGTGCCTTTGGACTCTGAAGCTTTGACACCTGAGGGTTGGAAGACTTTTGAAGATCTTCTGGTTGGGGATCAGATTCTTGCTTACGACTGCGCTCGTGATGTACTCGACTGGTCTTTCGTCAAAGACCTTCACTTCGCTCCTAAAGCTCAGACGGTTCGGCTCAAGAAACAGTCTCTGGATTTGGTGTGCACTCCAGATCACCGGTGGCTTCATTTTCTGCACAACATCCGCGCTACACGCAACAAAAACCCTCAGCATCTGTGGTCTCTCATTCAGGATGTTCAGCGTGGTGTGAAAAAGGTTTCTCATATCAAGAAAGATGAGATGCCGAGTTTTCAGCACTGGTGGGATGCCTACCGGCACTGTGCAAGCTATGAGGAGTTCCTTTTGGAGTCGGGCAGAGGAGGTGTGTCCTTGGTCCCTACTAAAGAGATGTCGTTGGAAGGTAAGCTTTTGGTCTCGGCGCCTTACAGGAACTCCGGCTCTTCTGAGTGGTATTTCCGAACCAAATATCGCGGATCTTGGTTGAGTGTGCTCATGCAGATGAGCCCTGAGTCTCTGGAGAGTTTTTATGCCGCCTGTGTGATGTGCGACGGGTGGCAGGTCGGCGCCTCCAACCATGGGTTCTCTCAAAAAGACCCAGATCACGCAGATGCTTTTGAGCTTTGCGCATTTTTGACGGGACGAAGGGTTCGCCGGAGGTTTGATCCGGAGAGGGGTCTCTCTTTTTTCTCGGTGAACCATAAAAGGTACATCCCTCTTCCAGGGACGAAGATCCTACAAGAACCCGATCAACCGGTCTGGTGTCCTGAGACGGAGCTTGGTACTTGGGTCATGCGCCAGAATGGGCATGTCTTGATTACCGGAAACAGCAATGGATGGGCCACCAAAGCCTACAATGATCTTGGCGGCGGCTGGCGCAAGAAGAAGGACGACTAGATGTCTTCATCCGAGCGCATCGCCGCCAAGCGGTTGCTCGCCAAGGGACGCGCCAAGAAGGACGTGGGCCATGGTGGGCTCGATGAGTGGTTTTCCGGTCACGGCAAGGGCAAATCCAAGTCGAAGGGCAAAGCTCGCTGGGGCGACTGGGTGGCGATCACGCCTGTGAAGCGCACGATCACCAAGGAGGATGGGTCCAAGAAGACCTACGAGCCTGGTGACATCGTGGGCCCTTGCGGCATCTCCAAGACCAAGGAGTGGAAGAAGTTCACTCGAGGCGGCAAGGATCCGCTCAAGTGTATGCCGCGTCAGAAGGCGTACGACATGCCCAAGGCGGAACGGGCTCAGCTTGCGAAGGGCAAGCTCAAGGCGGAGCGCAAGGAGAAGGAGACCAAGGCTCCCACGCGCACCCGGACGTTCAAGAAGAAGAAGAAGGCCGGCGGCTGTGGCTGTGAAGACTGTGGTCGCAAGATTGCTAAGGCCACCGGACCCAAGACCGGCAACGGTGACTCGGTTGGGCTGTTCATCCCGCTGCCGAAAGAGCTCGCCAAACAGTTCCCTGGCCTCGGTGAGAACGACCAGTCGCCGTCGCACGTCACGTTCCTCTACATCGGTGATTTCAAGGGCAAGGAGAAGCAGGAAGAGCTGCTCGAGACCTTGCGCGAGATCTTCCGCAAGTGGTGGCCCGGTGCCACGGCCACGCTCGACAGGCTCGAGTACTTCGATCATCCCGACAAGGACCGCCGCGTCCCTCACATGTCCGTCAAGTTCGACAAGGATCTGTCGGGGTTCAAGCATCGCGTAAAGCAGGAGCTTCAGAACGCGGGGATTGAGGTCGGTGACAAGTTCCCAGAGTTCAAGCCCCACGTCACGCTTGCGTACATGCCGGGTATGGACTCGAAGTGGGAAGGCGTGACGCCGCAAGGCTCCTGGGACTTTGACGAGATGGAGGTTTGGGGGATGCCCGAGCTCCACACGATCAAGCTCGGCCCGCAGCCTAAGCAGGTGGCAGCAGCATGGGCGCATCGTCGATTCGTGGCTGCCGTGGACCGCGTGTTCCAGCGTCCTGGGGTCAAGACGGCAGGTTGGTGGACGATTGACGGTTCGAAGCCTCCGGTCGACAAGGGCGCTCTGATGAACGCCATTCCGGGTTGCGATCCTTCGAGCGCAGCCATGTACACGGGAGACGGCCCGGCCGACCACACGGGCGAGTACCTCGACCAGATCGACATCATGTACCGCACGGTCTGGGGACGACCGGCTCATCCCGAGGAGCTCAAAGCAACCTTCGACTTTTCGTTTGGGCCGATCGAAGACGGCGCGTGGAAGCTCAACGATTGGTTCGATGATTTCATCGCGTGGTTCGGTGTGCCGGCCACTAAAATTCGATGGTCGTTGGAGATCTGGAACCTGATCAGTTGGTTCTTTCTCCAGCTTCGCAACGAGAAGTACATGAAGGGCGTCAAGCTCCCCAGTGTCTGGCAGACCCTGGACGTGGTGAAGGACGACCTCAAGCGACTCAACGATCTTGAGTACCCGAGCGACTCGGAGGCAGGACGCCTGTTCCGAAGCGCGGTCATCAGTAAGCTCGAAACGCTTCAGAAGTACTGGCTCGACCTCATGTTCCTGAAAAGCCGGAGCAGCTCCGAGAAGCGTTTGGTGAAGAGCGTCAGCGAGAAGTGGCTGGGAGGCAAGGCGTGAAGAAGGAAGCCTGCGTGATCTTCTCGAAGAAGTGCGACGGTAACGTGGTGCTCGGGAAGGTGCGCGACCGGATGTATGACCCCTCCGTCTGCGTATATCACCTCGAGCTCGATGGCACCGAGATATGTGTCATGTTCGACCGTATCACGGGCTTTTGTGAGGGCATCAACGAGCACGGTATCGGAATCGTCAACTCGTCTCTGATGGTGCTCCAAGATGAGCGTGAGGGTATCTCGGACGGTGACCAAAATCCTGAGCGTTCGCCTGACGGGATCAAGATCATCAAGGCGCTGACAAAGAAGACGGTCCCCGAGACGTTGCGCGCTCTCATCGCTTACAAACCCCGAAAATTTCAGCGGGGCCTCAAGGGCCACACGTTGGTCTCCAACGGCAAGGAGGTCTACGCACTCGAGAACACTCGCATCCACACTCCGAAGGTCCTTCGTCTCAAGCCTCATGAGGTGAACACTCGAACGAACCACGGGATCTACTACCCCGGTGCTGGGTATACCAAGGGCGACGACTACATTTCTTCAATCGTTCGTCAGTGGGAAGCGAAGAAGCAGCTCGAGAAGGTTCAGCGTACCGAAGACCTGATGCCTGCGCTCACCCAGTCCATCGAGAAGACGGACGGCTCCATGAACCCTGTGCGGTTCACGGACAAGATGCGTACGACTTCCCAGATGGTCGTAGACCCTGCTAAGGGTGAGATGCTGCTCTACTTGGTGCCTGAGCACTCCAAGTTTGAGGGGGTCCGCAATCTTCTGCCGGGTGGTCGCAAACCGAAGATGAAGGTTCGCGTGTTCAAATACCCTTCGAGGGAAAAGCTCAAGGACCCCTATGTGACGGTGCCAGACGAGATGGAAACCGCAAGCGCTCGCAAAAGCCTTCGGCGTCAAATCATGGCTCAGCGTGTGGCGGCCCAATACCGAGACCAGTTCCCAGGGGGTTTGGCCGACAAGAAGAAACCCGAGGACTTCGATCAAAAGCAGCTTGCCAAGGGGATCAAAGTTGAGCGTGAGCATGTCGGCGATGACACGGCCAAGGCTCGTGAAATCGCGATGGACCATCTTGTGGAGGACCCGAAGTACTACGACAAGCTTGAGGCCATCGAAAAACACGCCAAGAGTCGCTACAAGTCCAAGAAGAAGGTCAAGACCAAAGATGGCGACGAGATGACGGTCTACGAGTACAGCGACCGCCAAGTGGCTGACCGGAACCGTAAGAAGGCCGAGCGCGTCGAGAATCTTCGCAAGCAAATGAAGAAGCTCCAGACCAAGGTTCGTTCCGACGTCAATTCGGATGACGAGAAGACTCGAGATTTGGCCTTGGCTGTGGGCCTCATGGATGAGACTTTTGAGCGCATCGGGAACGACGGCTCTGCCAAGGAGGGGCACTTCGGCGTGACCACTTGGCGTGTCAAGCACGTCAAGTTTTCCAAGGGTTCAGCGACCATCACCTACGTCGGCAAGTCTGGCGTGGACCAAAAGAAGAAGATCACCAACTCGCGGATCGTGTCGGCGCTGAAGAAGGCTTGCAAAGACAAGAAGCCTGAAGACCGTGTCCTCAACGTTTCGGCCTCCGAGGTGAACGCTTACCTCAAGCCCCTCGACATCACCGCGAAGGACATCCGTGGCTTCCACGCCAACCGCGAGATGAAAGACCAGCTCCGCAAGGTTCGAAAGGGCAAGCTCCCTGAAGACAAAAAGGAGCGAGACAAGAAGCTCAAGGACGAGTTCAAGAAGGCGCTCGAGGAGACGGCAAAGTCCGTAGGCCACGAACCCTCCACCCTGCGTAGTCAGTACCTTGTCCCCGGGCTGGAGGACGACTACATGAAGGATGGAACAATCAGCGAGAGTCACACCCGCAAGGCTGCCGATTTGGCGAAGGTCGCGGCGAGTGGCACCGACTTTGAGCGAAAGATTTTGGCCCACGCCCGGGTTGCCCCGACCTTTGTGGGGCAAGACCGTCGTTGGTGGCTGAGGAACGCCCCCAACATCTACCGCGTTGCCCGGGAAAACGAGCGCGCAAGGCCCTACATCGAAGGGCTCCGGTTCCCGCCGGAGATGTTCGCAGTCATTTGGTTTGAAGACTCTGACGGAAAAAATCTTGGCGAGCCCAACTACTACGCAGACTCCCCCCCTGAGGGCCCTGAGGGCTCTCAGTACATGCACAGCCAGTTCCCCTGCCAACTGACGGAAACTATCCTCAAGCTCAATGAGGACGGATCTTCCGAGCCTGTGATGGAGGGCAACTCCACGTACCCCAACGACCTCGTTACGGCGATGGTACGCAGCAAAGAGTGGGATGTGGCTGATGCGGTCATGGTCGCCGGACAATCCTGCTCCCGTTGTCTCAACGTGCTGTGCAACCGATACTTGGGCGAAGAGGAAGGGTTCCCCTTCGACTCCGAGGAATACTGGGAGCACGGGACTGAGTGCCGCATGTGCCGGCACATCCAAAACCCCAACCAAAAGAAGGCCACCCCCTCTTACGAGGACTACGTCCAGCGTAAAAGGCGCGAGGGCGGCCGACCGTTGCCTCGAGACCGATGGGAAGCCCTCGTGATGGGCGGGTCCCCGGAAGAGGACCCTCCCTCTCGTGAGGACTGGAACGAGCGCCGCAAGTCGATGGTGGAACGCCACGGCCTCGACAAGTTCTACACGGGATACAGTCCTGATAACCGTCATCTCTCGGTAGACCTGATCTCTGTCCCCAAGGACCGCCGAGGACAAGGCGGAGCCACAGCCGCCATGAAGGAGACGCTCGATTGGGCTGACCAAAATGGTGTTACCGTGACGCTGTCCCCGACCTCCGAGTTCGGTGCCTCCAAGAAGCGTTTGGAGAAATGGTACGCAGGCATGGGATTTGTCCCCAACAAGGGGCGCAACAAGGACTTCCGGTTCACGGACTCCATGCTTCGAACCCCTCAAACCCGCACGGCCACCAAATCGGAAGCTGAGCGGGATGACGAGGCGGTTGAGAAGATGCTCCGCAAGGAGCCCAAGAAGAAACCGCCTCGGTACGACCTACGGGACAACCGGACCCTCGACGAAGAGGAAGAAGAGAACCTGGGCGGTGGGGACAAGGGTGACCGAGACCTGTCCATGAAATGGAACAAGGTCGGACACCGTGTCGCGTTCCGTTGGCTCGCGATTCCAACGAAGCCGTCTGCCGTCAAGCTGGCCTACCAACACCTCATCGCGGAAGCGCAAACTCAGGCACCTCCGAGTGGAGGTGGGGGTGCCGGGCAGGAAGCCCCCAAGTTCGAGGAGTGGGTCAAGGAGAAGCGGTGGCCGAGCAAGGCGGAGAACGCCCCTCCTGGAGCTGAGATTGGTTTCGAGGGTCTCAAGAAGCAGGACCCGGAAGCCGCCAAGAAAGTCCGTGAAGAGTACAAGCGTCAATTCCCCGGTGCTGGGGACGACGAAGGCGGCAAGAAAGAAAAGGGCGACGAAGAGCCCAAACAGAGGACGCGCGAGGATATTGATGCGGATCTTGAGTCTGCGCGCAACGATGTAGACGAGCTCGAGGACTCCATCGAAGGGCTCCAAGATCAGATCAAGGAGCACAAGCGGAACATCGAGAAACTGAAGGCCAAGCGTAAGCAGCCCAAGCTCGATCCGGAGGCTCGCAAGGAGAAGATTCAGGGACGCATCGATCAAGAGAAGGCGAAGATGCGTGAGACGGTTTCCAAGATGAAGCCGTTGGGCAAGGAGATCGATGAGCTCGAGGACCGGCAAGAAGAGCTGGCTGATGAGATCAAGGGTCAGAAGAAGGTCATCAAAGACAGCAAGAAGATCCTCAAGCAGATCGGTGAGGACCACCCTCAAGCAGCGCAGGTTAAGGAAGCGATCTCCGATGCTCGCAAGAAGATCCGTGAG